>Ga0208813_1000863_pt1 | contig 18912 bp, 19 predicted proteins | sample MalvireepMed_904_FD_184250 | JGI IMG/M metagenome (GOLD analysis project Ga0208813, IMG submission 184250) | Marine viral communities from the Global Malaspina Expedition - Malaspina viral metaG DeepMed_904 (SPAdes) (version 2) | ecosystem: Environmental > Aquatic > Marine > Oceanic | place... | reverse complement strand
CTCTATATACACATGGACGAAGCACGCCAGACAGAATTAAACATCAATGAACCGCTGGCTAAAAGTGTTATCGCTGGCGCTAAATGGGTCAGTCAGCAATCAGCCGCTGGTCAGCTGAATCCAATTGATGTGCTCAAGTGGCCGGGGGTAGTGAGTAATGATGAACAAGACATGGATGAAGTGCAAAAGGAAGTGTTAGCTGCGCTCGATAAAGCCACTGCTGATTTCATCGACAACCGCAAAAGTGAAGGCAGTGCCATCGATCGCATGCTGCAGGAGCGCTTAGACGGTGTGACCACGCAGGTGGCCTTTGTGCGTGAACGTATGCCCGAAGTTATGGCCTGGCAACGTGAGCGCTTACTAACTCGTTTTGAAGAAGCTAAAGTGGAGCTGGACCAGCAACGCGTTGAACAGGAAATGGTCATGCTGGCGCAGAAAACCGACGTAGCCGAAGAGCTCGATCGCTTAGACGCGCACGTGGAAGAAGCCCGCAAAATTCTGAAAAAAGGCGGACCATGCGGACGCCGCCTGGACTTTATGATGCAAGAGTTCAACCGCGAAGCAAACACCCTGGCCTCGAAGTCTATCAACTCTGACATTACCGCTGCTGCGGTGGAGTTAAAGGTTTTGATAGAGCAAATGAGAGAACAGATCCAGAATATAGAATAAGGTCGTGTTAAGTTTTGTTAAGTATACTAAGTTTGGATAAGGTCGCTACATAGCGGCCTTTTTCGTATCTAATGGTAATGCAATGTTCGTGATTGTCCGCTATATTGTGGTGACAAGGGTGGTGACAAGTAATTTATGGGGTCTCCATCTTTAGGTTTTGTCACCACATGGAGATAGTCATGAACAGTAGTCAGATCAAAGCACTTTTTAGAGCCGGAGAGGACGTTCGGAAAAGTGTGGGTGATGGGCTCTATTTCAGAATTGAACAAGGTACTGCTTCATGGTTTGTGCGATATACCTATGCGGGAAAGCGCAAGACCATCACCTTGCCGGAGGGATATCCGGACTGCTCGTTGGCTGACGCTAAGATTCAAGCTGCTGCAATTCGCTCAAAAGTTAAGAATGGAATTGATCCTCAGCTTGAACGTCGTCGAGAAACTGGCGGTGCTATTCACACAGTTCACGATCTTTTTAATGATTGGTTTGACCGCGCAGTAAAGAACCGCGTTAAGCATCCAGGCAATGACGAGCGCGTATATCGTAATTACCTCAAGAGCCGCTTGGGTAAATATTCGCTAAAAGACATTACACCGATTGATGTTCGCAATGTTCTTGATGAGCTGCAGCAGACAGGTAATAAGACGACCTCATCGCGAGCGCTAAGCATAATGAAGCGTATGTTTAATCACGGCATCAAACTAAATTTGGTCAGCAGTAATCCAGCGATCTATTTTACCGGAGTCGATGTTGGCCAAGACTATTCGCCTCGAGAGCGCTCATTATCGGAGACCGAAATAGAGGTGGCATTTGCTACTTTCCGCGAGCAACAAGATATCTTCACTCGTGACAACTATCTTGCATGCCTTTTGCTCTTGCACCTAGGTTGTCGCAAATCTGAAATCATATCGTCGCGGTGGGAACAAATTGATTTAGAGAACCAGACTTGGTTCTTTCCCGAGAACAAAACCAGTAAGCCAATTACGGTGCCGATCCCAAATCAGATGCTACCCGTGATCGAAGAGCTAAAAGTGCGCTGTGCAGGTTCTGAATATGTGTTTCCTTCGCGCAGAAGAAGCAAAAGACGAGGGTATATTTCTGACGATACGTTGAATCATGCGTTAGCCAAACTATTCGGACAGAAAGTTGATAGCAAGAAACAACCCTACCCCAATGTTCTTGGTTCAGCCGGAGTCGACCACTTTACGGTGCATGACCTACGCAGAACCTATCGAACATTGCTTGCTAAGTTGAAAGTGCCAGATGCCATTGCTGAGCGATGCTTGAACCATGAACTGCGCGGTGTCCTAAAGGTCTACAACCAGTACGATTACCTTGAAGAGCGCAGAGAAGCAAACACCAAAGTAGCTGATTTCCTTGAACCATTAATACAAGGAGGTAGTGATGAGTGAACGTGATGAATTTATCAAAGGGCCGAATGTGCTCAGGCTGGCGCAAATAGAGCAAAGTTTGCAGCGGATTAAAGATGCTGGATTTGAGCGCGAGGCGGAATTGCTTAGGAGCGAAATTGAAGTCCTGCGGCAGAAAGCTGGTGCCGTTTATGACTCGGTTGAGCCAGTCTTTTCAGACAACGTGAAGCGAAGAAATCAGCCACGAAATGCAGCCATGGAACGACATCGTTCGCTAGAAGAATATAAAGAAGAACTAAGAAAATGGGCATTGGATAAATACGAGCAAGACAAGCAATGGCGACTTGAAAATGATAAGTTTTTACTCCCTAAAAAAGCAGGGAACAAGAACGCAGCCAAATGGTTGCTGGGTCTTTACGATGACGATAGAGGTTTTGAAAAAGAATCAAAAGGTGAGCCACTTGATCCTGAAGGCAATCATAATGGAAGCCCACAGGTTCCAGCAGGTCGTACATTTGAACCAAGCATTAACTTCTTTTATGAGGCAATAAAGAAAAAATCGTGAAACATGCGCGCAACCCTACGGAAGGCGTGAATGTTGCGCGCATGTCACCGATTCCCATCAGTTAGTTTGCTTCTGACATTCACAACCTGTTAGAGGCAACGATATGAAAATACAAACCACAAACTTCATACCAGTACAAAGAAAACCTAAAGATCGTTTAGTTCGTGAGAGGGAATGCAGAGCGATTACCGGGTTAGCGCGTCAACGACGCTGGGAACTTGAGAAACAAGGCAAGTTTCCTAAACGTGTCCACCTCGGTACGCGATCCGTTGCGTGGCGCTTGAGCGATCTTGAAAAGTGGATTGATGAAGTATCCGAAAAAGGACTGATTTGATGCACAGGTGTCTTTCTCGGACTGTTAAGAGCGTCAACCCGACTTTTTGAGCGTGCAATTATTTATACCTAGCCCAATAAACATGGCTCATGGAGGAGCACAGTCCATGGGGAATTTACTAGGTAATTAATAATATCTATGAGTATCTTATGGCTCACAATAAAAAGGTAACTTGGTTTCATCACAGAGGTATCGACTGGCAAGTCAATGCAAATGGCAGCGCGTTGGACTCTTTGATTTTGCGTAACGTCATCGAATTGCCAATGCATATGCTAGACCATCACCGAAAGGTGTTCCTTCTTAGGTTTGATGTATCTTGTTTCTCCTACCAGAGGGATAATCGACAGATAAGTGCCCTAATTGAATGGGTAAAAACCAAGGTGCGGCAAAATCACTATTCAAAACGAGTTGGAATATGTTGGGTAAGGGAGATGCATGATGCGCCCACACCGCATTACCACGTCATGATTGTGCTGGATGGGAGCAAGGTTAAACACCCACATCAACTGGCGACTTGGATCAAGTCCTATTGGCAGCCCTACGGCAGGTATCATCAGCCCCGCTATTACAATTTAACTCGCAACAACGAAAGTGACCTTTTCGAGGCAATATGGCATTGTAGTTACTTAGCAAAAACTAGGGGCAAAAGCGCGAAAGCCCCCAAAGTTAAACGGTTTAGTGCAACAATTAGCGAGTTGTATTGAATCATGCGACATATATTGTCGCGATACTGAGTGATTCTGATTGATTAATTATGGATGGTCCCTCGAATATTGAGGGCAAACGGAGATTCCCACCAAGATGTTTGAACAAACGTTTAAAAATATCGACGACATTCTTCACAAAGATGCTGGCTGTTCGAGTGAACTTGATTACACCGAGCAAACCTCTTGGATGCTGTTTCTGAAATACTTAGATGATTTTGAGTATGCCCGGCAGCAACAGGCTGAGCTAGAAGACCGCGACTATGAATACATTATCGACGCGCAGTATCGCTGGAGTAGTTGGGCAGCACCTAAAAAAGCTGATGGCACGTTTGATCATGACAATGCGTTGATTGGTGACGATTTAATAGAATTTGTCGATCAGCAACTATTTCCGTATCTCAAATCATTCAAGCAGCGAGCCGATAATCCCAATACCATCGAGTACAAAATCGGTGAGATTTTTGGTGAGATAAAAAACAAGATTCAAAGTGGTTATTCGTTGCGTGACGCACTCGAAAAAGTCGACGAACTGCGATTCCGTTCGCAAGCTGACAAGCATGAATTATCCCATTTGTACGAAGTCAAAATTAAAAACATGGGCAATGCTGGTCGCAATGGTGGTGAGTACTATACGCCGCGTCCGTTGATTCGCGCCATGATCGATGTCATTCAACCGCAAGTAGGCGAGACAATTTACGACGGTGCTGCTGGGTCAGCCGGGTTCTTGTGCGAAGCCTATGACTATCTTCGTCAAGGTGGTCGTGAGAAGAAGCAACTTACGACACAAGATTTGGATGTTCTTCAGAGCCGAACGTTTTATGCCAAAGAGAAGAAGTCGCTAGCCTATGTGATTGCCATCATGAATATGATTCTGCATGGTATTGAAGCGCCCAACGTAGTGCATACCAATACGCTTGCAGAAAACTTGCAGGATATTCAGCCAAAAAACCAGCACGATATTATTTTGGCGAACCCTCCATTTGGCGGTAAAGAACGGAAAGAAGTTCAACAAAACTTTCCGATTAAAACGGGCGAAACAGCGTTTCTATTCTTACAGCATTTCATGAAAGTCTTGAAGCCTGGTGGTCGTGCGGCGATTGTTATCAAGAATACCTTTTTAAGTAATACCGATAATGCCTCGGTAGCGTTACGAAAAGAATTGCTTGAGAACCACAATTTACACACCGTACTCGACTGTCCAGCAAAAACCTTCCTAGGTGCGGGAGTTAAGACTGTTGTGTTGTTTTTCACCAAAGGCGAACCAACACAAAAGATCTGGTATTACCAACTCGATCCTGGCCGTAGTCTTGGTAAGACAAATCCTCTGAATGACAAGGATCTCGAAGAGTTCTTGAAGTTACAAAAAGGCTTCGAGGATTCAGATAGTTCATGGTCTCTAGATGTTGCCGATATTGATACGTCAACTTGCGATTTATCCGTTAAAAACCCAAACGCTAAAGATGAAGCAGAACTTCGTGACCCGAAAGATATTATTGCCGACATCATCGCACTAGATAAGGAAAGTGAGTCTATTCTGGCGAAGATTCGGGAGTTGGTGTGATGGATTGGCCTGTCTTTAGACTTGATGAATTGTTTGATATCGCACGAGGTGGTTCTCCAAGACCAATTAAGAGCTATTTGACAAACGATGACGATGGCGTGAATTGGATAAAAATAAGTGATGCAAGTGCTAGTGGCAAATACATTACGGAAACTAAGGAAAAGATTAGACCGGAAGGGATATCAAAGTCTCGTCTAGTGCGCAAAGGCGATTTTTTACTTTCTAACTCGATGAGTTTTGGCCGCCCTTACATTATGGGTACAGATGGCTGCATTCATGATGGATGGTTAGTTTTAAGCCCTAAGAGTGATCGGATGGACCAAGATTTTCTTTTCTATTTGCTCGGTTCGCCAACGGTATTCAGTCAATTTGATCGATTAGCAGCGGGATCCACGGTGCGAAATCTCAATATTTCGCTCGTCAGCGGTGTAAAGGTTCCGTTGCCTTCCTTGGAGGAGCAAAAGCGAATTGTTGCGGTGCTCGATGAAGCCTTCGCTGATATCGAAAAAACACAAGAACTTACAGAGCAAAACCTCAAAAATGCCCGCGAGTTGTATGACAGTTATTTGCATCAAATGCTCAGTCCAAAAGCGTCTGGATGGAAGCGGTATAGGCTTGGAGAGTTATGTGTATTTGAAAATGGAGATCGAGGGAAAAACTATCCATCTCGGTCTAATTTTGTGAGTGAAGGAATAGCTTTCATAAATGCAGGCCATATTGACAATGGCCAACTTGAATTGAACGAGATGAATTATATAACTGAAGCTAATTTTAACCGATTAGGGAGAGGAAAAGTTCGGAAAGGCGATATTCTATTTTGTCTTAGGGGTTCACTCGGAAAATTTGCTGTCATAGAGAATGAAATGCGAGGAGCTATCGCATCATCATTAGTTATCTTGCGCCCTAATAGTTTATTGAAGGGTAATTTATTACTCCATTACCTGAGAAGTAAAAATTGCTCAGATATGATTCGAAAGTATGCTGGCGGAGCCGCGCAGCCAAATTTAGGAGCTAAAGATTTAGCTAAGTTTGAGATTTGTATTCCTGACCAGACAGAACAAGAGGCTGTATCTAAAAGTTTGGACAAGCTACTTTCTTATATCGATATACTTGAAGATGTTTATCGCGAAAAGTTCCGTTCGATTTCAATATTGAAAACCTCAATATTGCAACAAGCATTTAAATTTAGTTAACTGGCGTTTTGAATTAAAGTAATTCACATGGATTATTTAAGGACGATAAATGCGCAATGAAGCCGACACCCGTGCCGATCTCATCGATCCTAAGCTAGTCAATGCTGGCTGGGGTATCGTGGAGAACAGTTATATTCGCCGCGAGGTGACAATAACTGAAGGACGCATTATTGGTGGTGGCAAACGCGCATCCGCTTTAAGCAGTGATTACGTTCTTGAGTACAAAGGCCGAAAGCTAGCAGCAGTTGAAGCTAAGAAGGAATCGCTGAGTTACACCGAGGGTGTACGCCAGGCAAAGGATTATGCGCAGCGTCTGCAATGCCGGTTTGGATACGCCTCAAACGGCCATGATATTTACCAGATAGACTTACTTACCGGCGAAGAAGAACTTGTCGATGAGTTCTTAAACCCCGAAGAACTATGGCAACTTAGCTTTGGTGCTGAAACAGGCAAACCAGAGCCCGATTATACCGCTGTATGGCGCGAGAGGTTCGCTGAGATCCCCTTTGAAACAAAAGGCGACTGGCAACCTAGGTATTATCAAGAAAATGCCATTAATAGCGTTTTAGAGGCCGTTGCTCGCGGTAATGATCGAATACTCCTCACGATGGCAACAGGCACCGGTAAAACTTGCGTTGCTTTTCAAACTGCGTGGAAGTTATTCAAAAGCCGCTGGAGCCTGACAGCACAAAAGAATCCCTCAGCAGCGAAGAAACGCCCGCGCATACTGTTCCTCGCCGACCGTAATATTTTAGCCAATCAAGCATTCAACGACTTCGGGCCTTTTGGTGAAGACGCTATTGTGCGGCTTGAGCCAAACGAGATTAAAAAGAAAGGCGCGGTACCGAAGAACGCCAGCGTATTTTTCACCATTTTCCAAACCTTTATGAGTGGTGGTGAAGATGAAAATGGCAATCCGACACCTTATTTTGGTGATTATCCCGCCGATTTTTTCGACTTCATCATCATTGATGAGTGTCACCGTGGCGGTGCAAATGATGAAAGTAGCTGGCGCGAAATTCTAGAATACTTCTCACCTGCCGTTCAGTTGGGTCTTACCGCAACCCCCAAACGCACGACTAACACCGATACTTATGCGTATTTCGGTGAGCCTGTGTATTCCTATGCGTTAAAGGATGGCATTAACGATGGCTTTCTGACACCATTCAAAGTGCTGCCGATTGTTGGCACCATGGATGAATACATCTTTACCCCCGGCGATGGTGTGGTCGTAAGAGGTGAGCCGGAGCCCGGACGGGTCTATAAAGAAGGCGACTTTAACCGCTTAATCACCATTCCGGAGCGAGAGCGTCGGCGTGTGCACTATTGGATGGATTTATTTAATCCGCGGGAAAAGACCATCGTCTTCTGTTCGACACAAGAACATGCAGGCATGGTACGTGACTTTATTAATCAGTATGCTGCAGAGAAAGACTGGTCAAAGAATCCAAATTATTGTGTGCGGGTAACGGCTAACGATGGTGTTGCCGGTGAGAATGACTTAAAGGTATTTCAAGACAACGAAAAGACCATTCCAACGGTACTAACAACCTCCCGTAAATTATCGACCGGTGTTGATGCGCGCAACGTTCGTAACATTGTGCTCATGCGCCCGTGTAATAACATGATTGAGTTTAAACAAATTATCGGTCGTGGCACACGGATGTACGATAACAAAGACTATTTCACGGTATATGACTTCGTTAAGGCGCATCATAACTTTGCTGACCCCGAATGGGATGGTGAACCGTTACCACCGGAGAATGATTGTAAGGTTTGCGGTAATCGTCCGTGCACTTGTGAACCCGAGCCATGCAAAGAATGTGGATTTGATCCTTGCTGCTGCGAGAAACAGGCATGTGACGTTTGCGGCAGCGAACCATGCATATGCGATGCTCCGCCCTGTCCAGACTGTGGCGTTTCGCCGTGCGTTTGTGTTCATGAACCAGAGCCGTGTGCAGTGTGTGGTGAGTTACCTTGCAAGTGTGAAAAAGCGGAAACGATCTTTATTAAACTGAGTGACGGCTCGAGCCGTCGGATTAAACACATCCACTCAGTGATGTATTGGAGCCCAGAAGGCAAGCCGATAACCGCGAAAGAGTTTGTCGAGCGCATGTTTGCCGACATGCCAAAGTTTTTTGAGAATGAGGACCAGCTTCGTGAGATTTGGAGCGACCCTACGACTCGAGAGAAGCTGCTAAATGACCTAGTGGAAGCAGGCTACGGCAATGAAATGCTTGACATGATGCGCGACCTAATTGACGCCAAAGACAGTGACGTATATGACGTATTACGTTACGTGGCATACGCGACCGATGCTGTCTCACGACAAGAGCGCGTGAACGGTGCTATCGAGGAAATCCACCAGTCGTACCCAGACACCAAACAGCAACAGTTCATTGACTTTATATTATCGCAGTATGTTCAATCTGGCGTCGGTGAGCTATCGCGCAGCAAGATGCAAAGCCTGATAACCTTGAAATACAGCACTATTGATGACGCTATTCAGGAACTTGGCGACATCGCGACGATCAAGAATACGTTTGTTGGGTTTCAGCGGTGTTTGTATGGGCGTTAAGCAATGAGAAACGTCGGTAAGCATTTGGGTGCACATGCCAGTTCACTTGGTTTAGCGCACGATGAATTTGACTCTTTCGCAAGAAGTGCGTTTAACCGGCATTATTACGCTATATTTTTATCAGTTCGCTCATTTGCAAAGACCTACTATCCGGAGGAGCGAGTAAAACATAACAATCTTCCTGATAAACTAAGAGGTAAAATTCTTAAAGATCTTAAAAAAGCCCTCAAGCAAGCCGAAGAACTGGGAGTGATCAACTCTTCTGATGCCAAATCAAAAAGATCTATTCTTACTCACTCACTTAGTGAGTTGGCGAATATTGTATCGGAGACCTACAGGGTTAGATGTATTGCTGACTATGACCCTGAAGTTTTAGTTCAATTGAGTGGTAACAGTATTATTCTTGATCGGTTCCGGCTAGCTGAATTTGAATACCAGCTTGATGAGTGTAATAAACATACCAGTATAGTTTTTAAAATATCAAAGGAACTATCGCTTTTATGAGTCACCAAATCGACACAATCTTTGATGATCCTAAGTTAAAAAATAAGATACTGTCCATCCAAATCATTGATGACTTATCGTTGGTATTTGTCGAGCTATCAAAAGAGGCAAAGGAATATACCAAGAAGCAAATTATTAAACAGGTCAATAAAGCACTTTCCTACGATGTCATGTTTCATACAGATAAAAATGAGCGTGCTTTATCAGAAGCACTACGGGGTCGATTAGTCGAAGAGTTTGGTGAACAAATTTCAGTAGAGTTGTTACAGATTGTTAGCCCTAGAGCAACTGGGGACATTGATATCTTTGGCAGGTTACTTTTATCCAATGGTTTAACTGCAGAGCATGTTGTAAATACAGCCAGTTCATTTTTGGGAGATGTTTTAAAATTAGTACCTCGATTGCACTTTGATTTTATCGAGACTGAAAGTGTTCCAGCTGCTTTTTTATTGGGTCGGATAAAACACTACGCACCAGTCTCCGCGAATAGTTTGAAAAGCAAAATGGTTTCAGAGGGCCTAACTGTGTCAGAGCGCCATTTAAAAAATGCTTTGGATGGATTAAGAAAGAAAGGGTTGATTCTGTTCCAACGTGAACGGGGATACGCGCTTACAGCCAAAGGACTAGCGGCTCTTCCTATAATGAAGAATCGAAATAGCTCTGATATTACTAGGTTGCTCTGGATTGCGAGAAATGGATTGTGATAGATTTGGCTTGTAGTTCTGCTTTCCGTGAGGGTGTGCATCATGCCCTTTAGTTATAGTCCAGCGCAAGAAGGTGCGCCTGCATTCCTGCAGAGCCTCCTTCGAAGTCCCTGCAGGAATGCAGGCGGCATATACGAAAGTTTACCTTTGCTCGGGAGTTGGATTTGAAAGCAGAACTACCTTTATTATTGTCGTTTCAGGATTCAAGGTCTTTGACTGAGGCAATGAATCATGGAGACACGGTCAATCAAATAAATGAGATTGAAAGACTCCTGGCGATTGGTTTGCCTCCTGTTATTTCGCTCTCATCATTAGCAACAATGCTGGGCGTTAGTGTCAATATTATTCAATACATAGTGCGCCATCCTTCCAAAATGTATGACGCTTTTGAGTTAAAAAAGGGGCGGAAGGTTCGTCAGATATCAGCTCCTCGAGTAGCACTGAAAGTCATACAAAGCTGGTTTAGTGTTCACCTAGCTAAAGTTATTCCATATCCAAATTCAGTCGTTGGCTTTCGGCCGGGAGTCCCAGGAGTATTTGAGGGAGCATCGCGGCATTGCCAGGCCTCTTGGGTGCTAAATCTAGACATCAAAGATTTTTTTGACTCGATAAATCGTGAACGGTTGAAGCGTCCTTTGCTTGAGCTGGGCTATACGGAGAAATCTGCTGACCTTGTTTTGGATTTGTGTACTCTATCTGACCAATTGCCGCAGGGAGCACCAAGTAGTCCACCGTTATCTAACTTGGCATTCATGAGGACCGATAAGCAGTTGGAGGAGGTTTGTTCTCGCTTCAAAGTGAAGTATACGAGGTACGCTGATGACCTCATATTTTCTGGGGAGGGTGAGTTTCCTGAGGGTTTCGATACAGAAATAAAGGATGTTTTAGCCGGGAATGACTGGGAAATGGCCGAAAGCAAGGAGCAATTAGTTTTTGCTCCCAAGCGTCTTAAAGTTTTGGGATTGATTGTAAATGATGCGGTTCCAAAGCTTACAAAGGGCTATCGGAATAAAGTAAGAGCCTACAAACACGTTTTGTCTTCCAAAGGTAGTGAAGCGGACAATTTCGCAGTGTTACAGGGACATATTGCTTATCACGATTCTTTGGTTAAATTTAATAGTGATTAGCTAATCATTTATAGCCGTTGCCGGATGAAGTATCTATCTGAATTTTCTTATCTAACGTTCTGCACAGTTCTTCAGATAGAAGAGTGATGGTGCTAGCGCCAGTTTGAAAGTAAAAGCCAGTATGCTCTGGTTTGTAATATCGATTATTATCATTACCAACCTTGATGATTATGGTTTTGATTTCTAAGCAAGCGCACAAATTTGCAATCGCAGCTTCATACTTTTGCTGAATGGATAGGTGATTCCGTGTCGTTGGAGTTACGAAGCGGCCTGGTTCATCATCATGAACAAACTTTACTTTTGCCATTATTCTTCTTCCGTTTTTAGTGCTCATAGAGCTGGAATTGTGGGTCGAACCATAGAACGAAAAAGATATCTCGAACTCTGTATCCAACCATGGCTTTTTTTCCGCTATACCGAAATGCGAGGAGTGTTTCCTGGTCTTCTGTAATGAAGCGAGGCAGCGGCGCCTTGATACTATTTGTGTTTATTTTTTCTGTACCTAGGCCGTGGCGAGGTAGGGAGCGAAGGTCTTTCCACGTGATATCTTTTCGTTTAAAAATAGCATCCGCGAAAGCTTGTTTGCATTCATTTTCAAGGTCGGAATAGCAAAATCCTGAGTTGCATTGAACTCTATTCAACGAGAATGCTAAGTGTTTATCATCATAGGATTGTGGCTGTTCTGCTGAAAAACGATTGCCTTTTTTGGCTTTTGGCTCAGCAATGCGCTTCTTTTTGCCCATTATCAACAATCCGTGTCTTAAAGTAAGCCTTCAGTGTGTCATGAGGGATAACAGATGCTGTCTCTTCGCACTCTAGCCAAGGTTGTTCTTCATGCGTCATGTCTCGTAACTTCCATGCGCTAAACTGACCAAAAACATCAAAGACTTCGTCTAGAAGCTCTTTTTCTTGATCGTTAATTGCTTGTAAATCAAATTCTTCATTTGGCAGCGGCTGACTGCGATAGACTTTGTAGCGGTGGTAGGTTTCAACATGAACCGGGCCATGGGTCCACGCTTCAATGTTACCGTCAAATAGAGGGCGCTCGAATAGAGCGAGAGAAAGCCCTTGTGCGTAATACATCAGCTTTTGCAACTTAAGGTTTGAAATACTACCTTCATCTTCATCATTGCTAATTTTGATCAAGTAACGAGCTACGTCAGCTGAGTTTGCCATTTTGAATCCCTCCATAGGGTGCGGAGTATATCAGTATTTATTAGTTGGTTACAATATAACCAGTTGGCGGTGTGTCGCTCCGCAAGCAAAAACTAGAAACAGTTAAGACCAATTTTTCATCGAAATAAAACGGTGCAACTCTTCGGGTACTCGGGAACTTATCCCATGCAGGATATAACAGCACCAAACTTCCCTGAGATTGCAGATACTTATTCCCGTACGCCAACATCTGATAAAAATCCTTCTCACTCAACCCGTAGGTCTGACCGCCGTTATCTACATCGAGTAGCTTCCATTTGGTATCCATGATCCAGCGCTTATCACCAATAACAACTTCAATATCCGGTCGTAACTTAAACACGCCTTTGCCCTTATGCTCGCAAAGGTACTCGGTAGCAAGCTGCGTCCTAACTGTACCTTTGTTGCCGATGGCTCGTCGAAGCTGTTCAGCGACATAGTTCTCAAATAGCTTTTCCATTGGAAAGAGCATGCTGATGCCGCGCCAGCCACCAGAGACAGAAAGTGGAATATGTTGATTGAGGATAAACTCACACCAAGGTTTAATCGGGCGGTAATGCGTCAGCAAGCGGTCTGTTGACCAAGACTTGAAGTCAGCCCTAGGATCGGACGATTCAGGTAATTGTAGGAGCTGTGAGAGCATCTCGTGAGCTAACCGCCAGTTGTCGTTGTCCTGAGTGGCTGAGCACACAGCAACAAGTGCAGATTTGATAAGACGGTTTTCTGGCCTATCCGGTAAGAACAAGTCGTGACGAATATTGAATACATGCGCTTTTCCGGGTGGCTGGCGCAGCTGTTTTGCGATATCCAGTTGGCCGCGTAAGAAGCGTGCTTCTTCCTCTCGAACTTGGTAATCGAACTGCAGTCCTCGCTTTAGTAAAACTTCCAGCTCATTCAAAAAACAAGTAATAAGCCACTCGCGAATCGGCATTTCAAATCGCTCAACATCGGCAAAGTCGGCCTCGCGCACTGAAAGCTGCATCGAGGCCTTTATCAGTCGTTTAAGCAAAGCGCGAGCCTCTGCCGCGGAAGTTTGTTCTGTTGTGTGCTTCGGTAGCACCTCAATTACTGTTCCGCAGGGTGACTCAAGCACGCCGACGTAATTATCCAAACGAAGAAGCTTCTGACTATCAAGTTCAAATAACGGGAGGCCATTCCGTCGAAACTGCTGCCCAAGTTCAACGAGCCAACGAAACGCCGACTCGCTAATATGTGCGTGCTCAAGAGTGTTCGCCGCTACCGGTGCAGTGGTCAAATAGGCGTATTCGCGAACGACAACCATTGACGACATTACTCAGCACTACCTACTTCATAAATCTGCTTGTAAGATGTCGCCTGTTCAAAAGCAGACTCATTCAATCGCCACCGATCACGCGAGTTTAGCTGCACATCGCCGGGGAACAGCTCATCAAAATTAATCGCATCATCTTTTACGATAAATGCATGTGCGGAGGCTTTGCTTTGGTCATTCAGTACCCAACGGATGCGCTGCCAATTTTCAAAGAAGTATTCTTGAAGAAGTGGAATGATCTTCTGCTTAAAAATCTCAGCGAGGTCGGTTAAGGCAACGTTTGATTTATCTTTCAAATGAATAAAATAGGCATGGCCGATACAGTGATCTTTGTCTAGTAGCGCCGTAATTCGGCGATTGATAACGTCGAGCATCTTTTCAACGTCAATGCCGTCAACGCTAACCCCCTTTAACTGTTCAGGAAGGGGCGGCATTTCAATGAAATCGAAGCGACGACGCAAAGCCAAATCGAGCCCTGCAAGCGAACGATCGGCAGTGTTCATTGTACCGATGATGTACAAGTTATCAGGCACGGAGAACCGGTCGCCAGTCAGTGGGAGTGCGACTTCAAGCGCTTCTGCAGCACCAGAGCGCTTAGAGGGTTCGATGAGTGTGATCAGCTCACCAAAAATCCGTGAGATGTTACCGCGATTGATTTCGTCGATGATGAGCACGTAGTTCTGGCGCTCAACCTTTTTGTTGTTCAGCTTAGAACCAATATCCTTTAATCGACGCACGAGCGATTCGTAATATGGCTGCAAGCCACCTTTGATTTCTCGGTCACCATTAAAGACAGCTTCTAAGGTGGTAGCTGAGAGGGTATGAACCGATTGGCCTTGGCTTTTATCAAACCGAATCGTGTTAGCATCAACTTCGGTAACGGTGAAGTTGCTACGGCGTGTTTTGATGCTTATACCTTCAATATGGTTTTCTAACTCGATTAAAAAAGCCTCCCAACACTCATCAAAAGACGTTGCAGCATCTTTAACTTCGCTAACCTGGTACTCTTTTGCCGCTTTAACAATTTGTCGGAAGATGCCCAGCCTCTTTTCATAGACTAGGTTTCCGTTATCAGTATGTGCTGTAAGCCCCTCCACAAAGTCTTCGTAACTAAAGCTTTGGTGAAAGGTGACGAACCGGATTCGCCCTTGGCGAATGAGTTCTTGGTACTTTGTTTTTAGCTCGTCTCGGTTGGTCCAACTGAAATTTGGCTCTGCAGCTCGCACCGCGCGCTCAATAGTTGTAAACGTTTTTCCGGTGCCAGGTGGGCCGAATAGGATTTGGTTAAGAGGCTGAGATACTTGTGTGGTGCTGTTGTTGGTCATTGATATCTCCTCAACCAAGCTATCTTCATCAAACCAATAACTCGCCAATTTATCGGATATTTTATTTGGAATACTGATGCCAGAACTTTGGGGGCTCCAGCTAAAATTAATGCCGGTTTCTTGGGCAAGTTGATTCAGCTGGTTCAAGGTCTGCTGACCAGCTTCAGGGGTGTTCCGCACGGCCACTGGTTTGAACTTTATATATTTTCTAGTTTTGGTTTCATCGCCCCAGTCTTTGTCTTCAAAAGACTCCTGAGTCACGATACCAGCTGCAATAACTCCCCGTGGTTCAACCCCCACTCGCATGAGATAAACACGATCACCTACTTGTGGCTGTTTACTATTACAACTCCATTGCTTCTCTATGCCAAGTTCAATGCCGGAATCACCGCCAACCTGATACTTTTCAGGATTCCAGGTTAGTAAGTAAGAACATGGAGTTTCTCTCGAACGAGCATATTCTAAGAACCTTTTAAGGCCGTTGTATACGACGCGATTACCTCTGGTGCCGAGATCGGCATATTTGCCACCAGTGTCAAATTCTCTGGTTAGTGTCTCTAACTCGCTTAGAGGAATATTGAATATATCTACTCCCGAGTAATTAGCTGCTGACTGAGCACAGTGAATGTACTGCTCAATAGTGCTGTCTTTATATTTTTTATCACCAGAAGATTTACTCTGCTTAGCGAGATAGTTCTTAAACTTATTCAGTGTTCTACTCATGAACTCGTCCCTAAAGTCTGTAGCTGGTTGCTTGCTTATCAATTAATTGCCAATTGCCTTCAAATCTATGTAATTCACGAACTGAAAGAATTGCTTGTTTTGACGTACCACCGTTAGGACGACGGTAATCATGACGCTTAATAAAGGCAATAAAACGCTCGACAGCGAGCTTCTGAATATCTGACTCACGACAAATGAAATAGCGGGCATTTTCAATCTGGCCATGGGGTAGATTAACCATGATCCAAAGCATATTCGGGTGCTCTAGTTGGGTTAACTCGCCAAAAGAATATTTGCCGGTTGAATCAATAGTGGTCTCAATCCAACGGTCAATTTGCGAGTGAACGAGGGTATTAGCAGTGCTGCATTTTACTTGAATCGGAAACGACAAAAGTGTTTTGCTATCGACCGCAGTCAAGTCAAAACCAGGTACATTACCGGCATAAGGCGATGCATAGTATCCAAGTGTACCGAGTTTGGCCGCAACTAGGTTCTCGCCGATTTGTCCTATTAATTTGTTGTGTACGCCGCTACCCATAACAATCCCTTCGTTACTGAGAGTGCTTACCATCTCCGATCGCTAACATTAAATCAATAAAATAAGGGTGATTTGGTACGTCGCGCATATCACCGATGACGTAGATACACATTTATTGTGCTGACTATTACTGAGGTAACTAGACAAAAAGCACCCCATAGGGCCCAGTAATCGCTAAGGCGGAGCATCGGATAAATCAGGAAGCCAGTGAGTAGAAGTGTAAAAACAGAAGTAGATATGCCAACTATCTGCTTGTGGCTAGGGGCGATCCCCACAGCGGTAAAAACAAAACCCATCCCTAACACGACATGCTCGGAAGTTACTAAGTAAAATCGGGTCCAGAAAGAAAAATTTGAATAGCCCTCAGAGGCGAGCCCGAAGCCTGTCACTAAAATCGCGAGACGACTTGCTAGATAGGCTACGACTAACGCTGCTGGTAACATGATTATCCAACGAAGAACTGTCAACCACGCAATGTACGGTTGATTATTTTTGATGTTGTCAATGGCCACACTAGATTCGACTTCTGCTTCCTGCTCAAACTGCTTTAACCATTCCTCGTTTTGGCGAACTGACTCTTCATGACGCCATTGGTTATATTCGTGCATGACATTAACTGGCAGTTCCTCGTCGTCATACAACCCATCTTCTTCACGGACGAATAAGTAATTCTCGCGAACCATCTCCCAGGCTTCGTGCGCCTGAAAGCCCCCATTCATAAAACTTTGCATTTCAGCCCACGTTTGCTCGACCGCATAATCAAGCGCATCTTCCAACTGGTTCGATGAACTTAGTTCGTTAAATCGCGTAGGTTGAAATTCTTGCCAGTGCTGGCGCGCCTTCTCTTTCCAAACCTTTGGCTCATAGCCGTAGCTCATAACTTATCCGTCCTTGCTTAACATTGTTTGTACCTGAATTGGGTACATGGTCACTTGTACCTAAGAATGGGACAATGCACAAGACACTTCATAGCCCACAACATCAGCGCTTAGTCGCCTGGCTCAAAAAAGCTAGATGCGACCAAGGACTAACTATGCGCGATCTAGCAGCCAAGCTGGGAGTCCCTCACTCCTTTGTGGGCAAGGTCGAGCAGTGCGAGCGACGGTTAGACTTGATAGAGTTTATTGAGTATTGTGAAGCATTAGATTTAGATCCCGGGGATGGGGTTCGAATCGTTAGGAAGCGTTAGTGATTTGAATTGAACACTTGAGAGGGTTCGAATCCCTCCCTTAACCACTTCAATGACTTCTACCGGGTTATCGTCAACGCAAACTGTTAAAGGGAATTAGCGTGGGAATAGATGTTTCAAGGGATAAGTTTGTGACTTTAAATGAAGACCATCAGTTACGTCTTGTAACATGCCCTGATCGAAATCCTGCATTGAAGAAGTATCCTGACCTCTTAACTTACAGCGTATACCGACGAACAAAAGATGGTGATAAAGAGAGGGACGGAAATCCATTTATATATGCGCTAAAGAAAACCAAAGGTTTTCGGATACGCAGTCGAGAACTAGTGCGATTTAATCCAAGTTTCGACGCCATTCTTGATAAAATCATGGAGAGAGTTCCGTGCGGCGCTTTAGTGACGGTACCATCCTCCTATCCTGTGGCAGAAATTTTAGCTCGTCGAATATCTAGGAAAAACGGCGCAGAAATATTCAATGGCATTTTTAAAAAAGCAACTGTTGGGGAAGTTATCGCGGGATTTGATCAAGCTGCAGTCAAAAGGCAGCATCGAGCAGAGGTGAAGTCGCAACTAGCGACATTTGCCAAGCTTGATCCGAATGAATTGGTAACCCTCAAGGAAATGAGGAATAAAATACGCCCTTATTTCAACCCATTGTCGTTAAATACCGATCTGCTAGATTGCTTACCAGCTGAAAACTTATTGTTGATCGACGATTTGCTGTCCACCGGCACAACTATTTCTAATGCGGCGAAACTGTTAAAAGCTAGTGGTTTTAAGGTCGCTGGAGCGATTTGCTTGCTAAGTGCTTTATAATGCTAGCAGCTTGAATGTTTTACTCGAAACGACTATTATGTGTGCAAGACCAAGTTTACGCCCCTTCGGTCTATAAAAATGAGGCAAGTCGAAAGACTTGTGGGTCCGTGCAAGCACCTACTGCGGTCAACTCGTAAGGAGTAGAAGGCAGTTTGAGAATGGCAGCGGCTTCTCCTTCCAGCTAAGCTGGTCGTAAGAAAAGAACTTAGGGAGCCTTTTGGCTCCCTTTCTTTTTTCTATTCCCCTCAAAATATAGCTTTTTGTCCAAGTCGTATTGGTGACAAAAATGGTGACTATGAAATACATTTCTCGCTAATGTTCATGCATATCATATACATACATTCATGAAATACATTCAGATCCAAAATATAGAATGACGTGCTTTGAGTAGCCTGCGGTTTTACCGCAGGTGAGAGCTCATAGTTCAGTAAACCTCAGCAATCGAACAATATTTAACGCATCATCAATAGCTCGGTGATGCGTGCCTTCAAAAGACAAACCGTGATATTTAAGCGCATTGGCTAAGCC
>Ga0208813_1000861_pt1 | contig 18980 bp, 23 predicted proteins | sample MalvireepMed_904_FD_184250 | JGI IMG/M metagenome (GOLD analysis project Ga0208813, IMG submission 184250) | Marine viral communities from the Global Malaspina Expedition - Malaspina viral metaG DeepMed_904 (SPAdes) (version 2) | ecosystem: Environmental > Aquatic > Marine > Oceanic | place... | reverse complement strand
TTGTGGGAGCGGGCCTCGCCCGCGAAAGAGGCTTCTTTTGTGCGAGCGGGCCTTGCCCGCGAAAGGGCTGCGGAAGCAGCCCGGCAACAACCAAGAATCAGACTGGCCGGCTCACCCGCCGGCCTTTGCATTTAAAACACCGGCCCGAACCGGGGCCAGAGCGGACAAAGCCATGCAAGACATTCACGCCCAACGCATCCTGATCCTCGACTTCGGCTCCCAGTACACCCAGCTGATCGCCCGCCGCGTGCGCGAAATCGGCGTCTACTGTGAAATCCGCGCCTTCGACGCCACCGCCGAGGACATCGCCGAGTTCGACCCCAAGGGCATCATCCTCTCCGGCGGCCCGGAATCCGTCACCGCCGCCGAGACCCCGCGGGCTCCGCAAGCGGCGTTCGAGCAGGGCGTGCCGGTGCTGGGCATCTGCTACGGCATGCAAACCATGGCCGAGCAACTGGGCGGCTCCGTGGTGGCCGGTGAAAAACATGAATTCGGCTACGCCCGCGTCACCAAGGGTGAAGGCAACCGCCTGCTCGACGGCATCGTCGACCACGAAGAGGGCGGCCAGGAATTCCTCGACGTGTGGATGAGCCATGGCGACCGCGTCGGCAGCATCCCGGAAGGCTTTGTCGTCTCCGCCACCACCGAAAGCTGCCCCATCGCCGCCATGGCCAACGACGAGAAGCGTTTCTACGGCATCCAGTTCCACCCGGAAGTCACCCACACCCTGCAAGGCGGGCGCATCCTCGAGCGCTTCATCCGCGAGCTGTGCGACTGCGACGCCCTCTGGACCCCGGCCAAGATCATCGACGACGCCGTCGCCGCCATCAAAGAGCAAGTGGGCGACGACGAAGTCATCCTCGGCCTGTCGGGCGGGGTCGACTCCTCCGTGGTCGCCGCCCTGCTGCACAAAGCCATCGGCGACCAGCTCACCTGCGTGTTCGTCGACAACGGCCTGCTGCGCCACGGCGAAGGCGACCAGGTGATGGAAATGTTCGCCGACCACATGGGCGTGCGCGTCATCCGCGTCGACGCCGAAGACCACTTTCTCTCCCGCCTGGCCGGCGAAGCCGACCCCGAGAAGAAGCGCAAAATCATCGGCAACACCTTCATCGACATCTTCGACGCCGAAGCCGCCAAACTCAAAAACGCCCACTGGCTCGCCCAGGGCACCATCTACCCGGACGTGATCGAATCCGCCGCCTCCAAAACCGGCGGCGCCCACGTGATCAAATCCCACCACAATGTGGGCGGCCTCCCCGAGCACATGAAACTCAAGCTCGTCGAACCCCTGCGCGAGCTGTTCAAGGACGAAGTGCGCAAAATCGGCCTCGAGCTCGGCCTGCCCTACGACATGGTCTACCGCCACCCCTTCCCCGGCCCCGGCCTGGGCGTGCGCATCCTCGGCGAAGTAAAGAAAGAATACGCCGACACCCTGCGCCTGGCGGACCACATCTTCATCCAGGAACTGCACGCCGCCGGCCTCTACCACAAAACCAGCCAGGCCTTCGCCGTCTTCCTGCCGGTCAAATCCGTCGGCGTCGTCGGCGACGCCCGCCGCTACGAATACGTCGTGGCCCTGCGCGCCGTCGAAACCATCGACTTCATGACCGCGCGTTGGGCGCATTTGCCCTACGAGTTTCTGGAGAAGGTTTCCAGTCGGATCATTAACGAGATTCCGGGGATCAGCCGGGTGACGTATGATATTTCGTCTAAGCCGCCGGCTACGATTGAGTGGGAATGATCTGATCTAGGCTGGTAGTAAGGGCTTACTTGGAAGGCCGTCGGCGCGGGAGCGTCGGCGGCCTTTTTGTGTTCTGGGAACGCGGGTTGGGCAAGATATCAGGAGGCAGCCTGCGGAGGGGTTTGTAAGCGGCTGATTTTTCTGCTTTTATTTCAAGTCATAGAGGGTCAAGTAAAGGGGTATGATGCCGGCGCGTTCATTGGATATTCGAGCTGGCGTGCTAATTCCTGTTAAATTTTAGGAGAGGCTTATGCCGTTTAGGCTATATCGAATAGCAGTAGTGTTGAGCGTTGTCTTTCTTGCTGCCTGTACAATAAACAAGGCGAAGTATACGTCAGGTATCATTGGTTGCCCTGAGCGCATGATCACTATTGCAGAAAGTTCTGGTGGGTTTACTGCGAATACATGGACGGCAAAATGCGATGGCAAGACATTTTACTGTACGTACGCTGGCCTTGGGAACGTCACCTGTAGTCCTTCAATAATAGATCAATAGCCTCGGATAATATAAAAAATGCATTTTTACAGCCTGGTTTACCGTTACGTTTCAAGCCAGCCAAAATACGGGCGTTAGATTTACCATGACCCAATTTGATTACTGGTTAATTTCCACTCTTTTGGCTTCAGCCGCGTTAGTTCTCGCGGTTATCTCGTTGTGGCTGGCCCACAATAATCGAAAGAAGCAGCGACTACCGAATGCCTTGTCCAAAAAATTGGGGGTGATTACGTTGGTGCTGGAGGCGCGCGGCAAATATAGCGATATGGCGATACTGTCTGGCCATCAAGCGCTGTTGATCAACTCCTTAGTTTCTGGTGACTTATCTAAGGAGCGTGCAAGAGCCAAGAGCGCTCTTGCAGTGGCATTAGAGAACATTGAACGCTGTGACGAATTTTGTATGCACGCAAGAACGTTTGATTTCGACGCTTTTGAAGAAAGCCCCGCTTTTGCTCTAGCAGCGGAAGAAATGCTGGCAGATGCTACGGCAGCACTTATTGTCGAGAAAGATGCGTTCACTGATCTTCAAGACAGTCATTTGCTGTGAGTAATTTAACAAGGCCAAGCACGGCGACGCCTACTACATTGCGGCTTCGCCTCCATTTCGTAGCCGCGCATGTTGGCTGGCGTTAGGTGTCAAAGGAGAAACTTTAATGGGGCTCGCATTCTGGAGAAAGAAAGACCCGGCAAAATTAGAAAACATGAGCTGGAATTTCATGGTAGCAGCGACTGATCCAGATAAATGCTGGGGCATCGCCTGTCTTTTCAGAGACACTGACATGCCGAGTAATGTGCTCACTTGTGAAACATCATTCCTTATGGGGAGCGTAGTAAGAGATATTATTCGTACAACAGTTCCTCAAGAGTATCAGTCGCAATGTATTGCATCCGCAGAGTCAGCCTACTACAAAACATATGACGATCAGTCGGACGAGCCACTTCCCCCAGAGATGGAAAATGTGTACGGCTCGAAGAGTTTAGGCCAGGTGGCGCGCATTGCACTGGCGGCCTATGGTGAAAGAAACGACACCTTATTCCTGACATCGGCATTATTTGTACAGCGACTGAATGGTGACCCCCGCATGAAATTTGAAATTGCGCCGCTCATTGAAGAACAGGCTACGATGTATCGTAAAGCATTTATCAAAGCAATTAGCTAGGAAGTGGCTTTGAGCATGACACCCAACAAGTCAATTAACTGCGCGCCTTTGGCGCCGGACGCAGCGTTGCTGCGCCGGTTATTGAGGCGTTAGCTGTAAAGAGAGAGTATGGAAGATCTGACTGAAGTTTTGATTGAGATACAGGATAAGCTTGTTCCATTGCTGGATAGTTACGAGCAAGCCATATACCACTATCTTTTTCGCCATACCTATCTTGCAGGTAAGGAGCAAACGCTCTTTAGTACTCGTACAGCCGAAATTGGCCTTGGTAGTGGTGATAGAACAAAGCCTCCGAGCTGGAAAACACGATCTGATCGCTTGAAAACACTTGAGCAGAAAGGGTGTGTGAAGATAGTCGAACGCTCAAACAAGGGGATGCTTGTGGAGATTGTTCTCCCCAGTCAGATGCCATTTCTCCAGCAAGTTGAAGTTCCGCCCAGTGAGATAAACATCGAGGAATTGGATTTTTATAAAGATCGAAGGTTGCTCCAAAGCATTCTTGAGCGAGACGGTTTTAAGTGCTTTTATACGGGGCGCAAAATATCAACTGATAATTGCTACTTAGATCATGTCACTCCTCAAGCAAAAGGCGGCGATAATTCGTACCGAAATATTGTTGCTGCTTGCTTTGATGCTAACTCAATGAAAAATGATAAAGATGCTGATGATTTCATTCGGCTTTTATATCGGGAAGAGCTAATCACTCTTGTTGAGTTTAATTCACTAAAAAGCAAGCTTGTAGCGCTCAGAAATGGAGAGTTGGCACCAAGCGTAGAGTCGCTGAAAAGTGCCATTTACAGCTAACAAGGCCAGGCACGGCGACGGCTTTTTCGTTGCGTCTTTGCCTACACTACAAAGCCGCGCGTGCTGGCGGCGTTAGCGGGAGGAGTATGAGTCTTTCTGATGGATTAGAGCTTCTGGTCACAGTGCTCGCCATTTGGGTGGTGCTTTATGGTATCGACTCATGGCGCCGTGAGCATATAGGAAAGCGGAAGATGGAGCTCGCAGAGGACTCTCTGGCACTGTTCTATGAAGCAGAAGATGCTATTAAGCATATTCGGCATCCTGCGAGCTGGGGAGGAGAACAGCTTGAATTGGAGCGCGGCGATCGTGAGACAGATGCTCAATTCGACGCCAGAAAAAAAGCTTCTGTTGTTTTCTATAGATACAACCAATACCAAGAGCTGTTCGGAAAACTACGCGCTTCTCGGTTTAGATTTATGGCTCAAATTGGGAAGGAGGAGGCAGCCCCGTTTGATGATTTTAACCGTTTAGTCAATGAAATTGTATTGTCAGCTCGAAGGCTGTCGAGCTTATGGTGGCAGGATCATTTCCGAACAGAGGCACAAAGGCAGCAGCATCAGGAAAGAGTAGACCGCTACGAGGCAATCTTCTGGGACAATCTGGGAGAAGACGATCCAATAAATCCACGGTTTGAAGCGATCATTGCTAACATAGAGTGCACCTGCAATAAGGTGATAGATGGAAAGGACACCCTTTATGGGATTATTAACTTTCATTTGTGGGGAAGCCGCTAACAAGGTCGAGCACGCGACAATGTAGTTCCCCCGCTTTAGTGGACACCTTCTCCTAACGAGAGGAGGTGGCCAATACCCAGATACAAGTATCCGAGTGTAAGCAATGAGAGCGGGGTCTTGCCTTTGCCGAACCGGCTGACGCGAGAAGCCCCGGCGCAAAGCCGGGGCCAGCCGCTCACCGACAACGCTGCCGAACAATCGACAGCCGTCCATCCTCGACGGTCACAGACACGGGCGTATCAATGGTGAATCCCGCCTGTTCCAGCCAGGTACCTTTGAGAAGAAGAAAAGGGATAATCGGATTGCCGCTACAAGGCCTGCTCTTAAGGGTGTAGTCCCGGTGGCCTTTGCGGACTTTCAGTTTGCGTTGTTGTTTCATGGTCTTGCTCCTGTTGTGCAATTTCTAGGTTGCGTAAATAGGGCGGTCGGGAGGCTAGAAACAGCAACAGGTACTGCTCCGACTATTTCCTGCAAGCAGGTGTTGTATTCGCCGGACCTCCCGGCCATTGCGTCCCGGATTTCGGGCACAAAAAAGCCGCAATGCTTCCGGGGTGCGACTTTGCCCGCCTGTTGGAGTTTCTAGGCTCCTGAATCCAGTGTACCTTCGTGTAATGTACTGTCAATATGGCCAGTGCGGATGGTTACGATAAGGAGGTTGTGTGAGTGACATCGTCATTTTCGAGGAGGGCGCCGGGCCGGTGGAGGTTCGCCTGGAGGGCGAGACCGTCTGGCTCTCTCAGAAGCAGATGGCGGAGCTGTTCGGGAAGGACCTGCGTACCATCAGCGAGCACGTTGGCAATGTGTACGAAGAGGGTGAGGTGGGCCGTGAGGCAACTATCCGGAAATTCCGGATAGTTCGCCAGGAGGGCAACCGGCAGGTTCGGCGGGCGATTGATCACTACAACCTCGATGTCATAATTTCCGTGGGCTACCGCGTTAAATCCCAGCGAGGCGTGCGTTTCCGCCAATGGGCCACCCGCGTTCTCCGCGAACATCTGACCCAGGGCTACAGCCTCAACGAGCATCGTCTGACGCGGCAGGGCCTCGCCGAGTTGGAGCAGGCCGTGGAGCTGCTCGGCCAGACCCTGACCCGGCAAGAACTGGTCTCCGACATCGGGCAGGAAGTCGTCGGTCTGATCCTCGGCTATGCGCGCACTTGGCGCTTGCTTCAGGACTATGATGAAGGCGCGCTGGGCGTGCCTCTCGGGGCCCGCCCGGCCCGCGGTGTGCTGGGCGTGGATGAAGCCCGCCGCGCCCTGGATGCCCTGGCCGGCGAACTGCGCGATAGGGGCGAAGCGAGCGATCTTTTCGCCCGGGACCGGGATGACGGCCTGGCCGCTATCCTCGGGAACCTGGAACAAAGCATGTTCGGCGAGCCTCTCTACGGCACCCGCGAGGAACGCGCCGCGCACCTGTTGTATTTCGTGATCAAGAACCACCCCTTCTCGGACGGCAACAAGCGCTCCGGCGCCTTCCTGTTCCTGCTCTACCTGCGCCAGGAAGGCATGCGCCTGACCTTGAATGAGCAGGGCCTGACCGCCCTGACGCTGCTGATCGCCGAAAGCGATCCTAAGGCGAAGGATCTGATGGCTCGACTCGTGATGAACCTGATCGCGGATGATGTCAGTGTGGCCAACGAGGATGAGGTGAGTACCGAATAAACGCCGCCCATCCTCGACCAGAAACCAGACAGGCTGCTCCGGTTTGCCGATACCCACGGCCCAGGCTCGCAGCACGGCCTGCCGCCTGCATCTTGATTGCCCTTATCGATAGGGGTATCGTAATACCAACTCTCTATCGATGGGTTCTGCCATGACCGCCGTAACCGTTTCCCCCAAGTATCAGATTGTCATACCCAAGGAAATCCGTGAGTCCATGGGCATCGTGTCCGGGCAAAAAGTCCAGATCATGTCGTACCAAGGGCGGATCGAGTTAATTCCGCTCAAGCCCATGAAAGAAATGAAAGGGTTTCTCAAGGGTATTGATACCACGGTCGTCAGGGAAGAAGACCGCGTATGAATGTGGTGGATTCGTCAGCCTGGCTTTCTTACTTTGCCAGTGACAAGAATGCCACGGTCTTCGCTGAGCCCATTGAAGCGCTCCCCGCGCTGCTGGTGCCAAGTATTACGATCACGGAAGTGTTTAAGACCGTGCTGCGCCAGCGTGGCGAGGAAGCGGCTTTGATCGTGACGGCCCACATGAAACAGGGCAAGGTGATTCCGCTGGATTCAGAGCTGGCGATGGATGCCGCCAAATTCGGCGTTCTGCACAAATTACCGTTGGCGGACAGCATCATCTTCGCCACGTCTCAAAAGTATGCCGCTGTACTCTGGACTCAGGATAGTGACTTCAAGGGGCTGCCGAACGTTCGGTATCTCGCCAAGAAAAAAACATAGAGCCGGCTGGGTCCCAGCCGATTTTGAGTACTCGCCACCGTTTCTTGTTCGCCGATGCCGAGGCGGGCAACTCCCACCGCTACGAATCCGTCGTGACGCTCCGAGCCGCCAAACCGATTGGCTTCATGACCATCCGCTGGGCGCACTTGTCGTACGAGTTGCGGCCTTTGTCATTTCAGGGGGATAGTCAGGATGACGGGCGATTTGATGTGTTCTAAGTTTATAACCCTTTGACTTTTATGACTTTATTTGATGGTATGATGCATGGAGTTCGCTATGGAGTTGGTGCCCTGATTCCCTGTCATGTGTGAGGAGTATGGATGAGTCCTACAGTATTCAGAGAAAAGGGATATCGGTTCTTCTTTTTTTCGCGAGAAGAGGCCCGAATGCATGTCCATGTGGTCTCGGGGGACGGCGAGGCTAAATTCTGGCTTGAACCCGACCTTGAACTTGCCAAGAATTACGGATACAACCGACAGCAATTGAAAGAAATCGAGTCACTGGTGGAGGAACATCGCGATGAGCTTGTCAGCGCTTGGCAACAGCACTTCAGCCGTTGAGGTGACCAATATCTCCGCGCATGGTGTGTGGCTTCTGGCGCGCGACCGTGAATTTTTCATGCCGTACAACCACTTCCCTTGGTTTAAAGAGCAGCCGGTCAGTGCCATCGTGAATGTCGAGGAGCCGTCACCGGGCCATTTCTACTGGCCTGATCTTGATGTGGACCTCACTGAGGAAATCATTGAGCATCCCGAAAGGTTCCCGAATGTCGCTCGGAGCACACAACCACGGCAGGCGTGACGGTGTCCTTTTCCCTTTGACCCACTGCCGAGGAATCCTCGACGATTGCCGACCCATCTTTAAGACGTGACCACCAGCCCGGAACAGGTGCATCCCCGGCGCCGACAACGGAATTAGACCCCATCAGAATTGGATGTCTACCTGAAAAGAATGGGGTGTGGTTCATGTACCGTTGTCGCCCACAAATCGCCGCGAATGACGTCTGGTCCGCTGTCAGCCGGGAACGAGACTATGAACAGAATTACCCAAGCAACGCTGGCGTCCGCCATTCAGCGGGTCTCGGATATGGACCTCGGTGCCAGGGAACGGGTATGCGATGAGATATTCGTGGAACAGCCGAATCTTCTGACTTCTGTGTTGGTTTTGACAAAGATGGCGATCCCGCCGCCGCATATAGAGGTGGCTCTGGAGGCGCTTATGGTGATGCATCTTGCGCTGAAAGCGTCAGGTAAACGAATCAGGACGATAACGGAAGAGGACCAAGAGCGCGAGCTTCAGCGACTTGTGGCGTCGGTGAGATTTACGGAGGGGCTGGAGTTGCCTCAGGTGGACGAATCAATCAGGCAGTACGCCGGTTTCCAAAAAGAGCCATGGCTACTCTCATACGTCGTGGGGCTGCTACAAGACAACGGGGTAGTGTCGATGGCCAACGAGGATTCGAAATACCTGATCTTGTCGGTCTTTAACCTGGTGGCCTGTGTGGCCAACGCGCGGAGCGTCGTTTAACCGGCTTTCAACAGCACCTTGATTAAGACAAGCAATTTCATCGCACTCTTGGTGCCATGCCAACAGTGCTTACTTTTAAATCGTCATGCGCCAAGGAAATTTGGGCGCATCGCGGTAATAAAAGATCCAAATGGATTGGAGGAATAATGGACCCTGAAAAGATGTTGGATGGCCTATCAAAGGAAATCGAAGTCGCTTTGAAAGAAATGAGCAAAACGAAAAGCCTGGAAGAGAAGCGAATGCACAGTGAGATCGTAAAGAATCTGTGCGAATCACTGGGTGTCTTTCTGACGGCGGCCAGCGATATGGCTCTTCTTGATGACGATGATGACCCCATTCCTTTTTAACGGGGGACCGACCGCTTGAACCCGGGGCAGCCAGGGAGCATCCGGTTTGTGCTCCCTCGTCGTGCTTCCTTACCATGAAGAGCTACCCCGAAATCTGGAATCGCAAGGCGTCGCCCAGCAAGGGCAGGGCCTTTATTCGATATTCGCGGCACAGAATATCATTGGAGACCTGCTCCACCTCGGCCAGCCCAAGAAAGCCCGCGAAATTCACCAGGGTGCGCCAAGTATAGCAGCGGCCTAAGGTTTCCTCGGCGGTGGAGAAGGGGCTGGGCGGCACGTCATTCAAGATCATGGGAAAGGCCCGCAAAAACGCGTCTTCATAAAAGGTTTGCGGCCGTGAGGTATCGCCGTGGCGCCAGAGCAAATACAGGGTGAATAAAAACGCCCGCTGGATAAAGGGCAGGTCCACATAGCCATCCCGGTAGGCCCAATTGAACTGCTCTGCATAGGCCCTGAACAGCTTGGGATAAACCGCCGCCAGGCCGCCCTCGGCCAGCAGGCGGCGGCAATCGCGGCTGAGAATAAACTTGCCCTTGTCGGTGCGGACCAGCCCCGCCAACTCCGCCACCAGCCGGGTGACATGCAAATCGGGAATGTCCATTTCCCGATTGATGCCGCCAAAACGAGTGTTCTCCCGGTACTCTTCCTCGCCCCAGTAGGCCAGGGCGGCCTCGCGGCAGAGCCGGCGTGGCAGGTTGCCCTTGGCGGTGGGTTTCAGGCCCTGCTCGCCGATGGCCTCCACCAACAGACTGAAAAGTCGCGTGATCGGTGCGCTCGGCGGTGAGTCGAGCACCTCCGGAAAGACAACCAGACGCTGAGAGCTGAACGGCCGGTTCAGCATCCCGGCCATTTGGTCCGGGGACAGGCCGTCGAAATCATCCAGCGGGCGCTGGTTCTGTTGCCGCATGTGTTCGTTGGCGAAGGCCTGGGCTTCTTCCTGTGAATGGAGCTCTTGCCCTTGGAGCGCCTCGCGCAATGCCTGCGACGGGGCTGGCGCGCCGTGGCCGAAGGGCGTGGCGTTTTCCCGGCCCAGACAGCAGTGCTTGAATTTTTTGCCGCTGCCGCAAGGGCAGGGGGCGTTGCGGCCAGTGCGTGAGGTGTTCATGGCGGCTCCACGCGGAAGGTACGAAAGCGGTAAATCCGATCCATTCGCTGGCTTGACGGGCGTCCCGCTTAGGCTGCGAATCGGCCCTGAACCAGGGTAGAGCAGGGCATGAGCATGGGCTCAGGGCTGATCGTAGTGCCCGCCAAGCGCGAAGATATAAATGGCGGAGTCATCAAACTTATACACAATTCGATCTTTCTGGGACAGACGCCTGGACCAGAAACCAGACAGATTGTGCTTTAGCGGCTCGGGCTTGCCGATACCCACGGTGGGGTCGTCGCAACGAATCAATTCCTTGATCACCTTGCGGGTGGCATTGTGCAGCTTTTTGTCCTTCTGGCGCATGGCCTCATACGCCTCCCAGGTTTTACCCTCAAAGACCAGTGATCTCATCCATTTGCTCGTCGGTTGGCGTATAGCCAGTACGCTCACTGTGCGTTTTGGCCGAATCCGCCAGTTGGCGCATCAGGCCGCTGTTCTGCAGCACGTACAGCGTCTCCTGTTCGCGCTCCCAATCCTCGGCACTGAGCACCACGAAGTCTTCCCCGGATCGCCGGGTGACTCTGAGGGGTTCGTGTTTGCTAAGGCTCTGTTCCACAAGCTTTTTCAGGTTGTCCCTGAACTTGTTGACGCTCACGGTATCCATTTCAGGCACCAGGTTATGTACGGGTTTTCCGTACGATTCTACACTCGCCGGACCAAGGGTGGCAAGGAAAAGGGGGCGGGCGGTAAGCGGGTGAAGGCCCCGGAGTAGTGCTTGCGTTGGGGTTCACGCCATAAGCCCGGCTCAGGGCCCCTCAACCATAAAAACCCCTTTCCCCGGCGACGGCGGCCCCTTGGGATCGTTGAACGCCTCCGGCAGCGCCTCAAGCGGCTGGCTGTCGCTGACGATGGTGGGCGTGGCCGGGTCGGCGAAGACCTCGGCCAGGTACGCCAGTTGTTCGGCGTCCTCGTTGAACAGCACCCAGCGGTAGCGGATGCCGGCCCCGCCCGCCGCCAAGCGTTTCTTGAGGTAGATGCCGCCGCTGGTGGCGAGACCACGAAGCACGCCCTTCTCCGTGGCCAAACTGAGCACCGGGTTGGTGGTGTTGACGTAGGCGCGGCCGGGCGTGTTTCGTCGGCGCAGCCCGTCCAGCAGTGGATCTTGCCGGTGGGTGTCGTCGGGGGCCGCGAAGTTGAGAATGACGTCCGCGTCGATGGCGGCCATGGCCGCCGGGTCGCTATAGTCCACGGTCTCGTCGGCGCCCAGGCGCTGTACCCAGTCCTGGTTGCGCTGGGAGGCCACGGCGGTGATCGTGGCGCCCCAGCGTCGGGCCAGCACCAGGGCGATGGAGCCCACGCCGCCGCTGGCGCCGTTGATGCACAGGGTCTTGCCCCGGGCGTTGTCGACGGAGAGACCGGCCGCGGCCAGCGCCTGCAGGGCGGTGAGCCCGGCGTAGCCCAGACCGGCGGCGTTAGCGTCACTGAGGCCGTCCTCAATTGGCGCCACGCAGCCCGTCCGCATAGGTGCCGCCGGTGCGTGGCGAGGCTGACACCAGTACGCGCTGCCCGGGCCGCAGATCGGTGACGCCCTTGCCGACGTCGGCCACCCGAGCCACCGCGTCCCGCCCCGGGATCAGGGGCACTTGCCGCTTGGTGTTGAGCAGCGGGGCGCCGTAGCCCTGGGCCACTAGCGGATCGATGGGGTTGATGGAGGTGCCGATCAGTTCCAACTGAACCTGGTGGTCGGCCGGGTCCGGCGGCGCCGGCACCTCGGTGGGGCGCAGCGTGCCGGTGTTCTGATCAACGATGGTGAAAGCCTTCATCCTTTTCTCCTTTGCCGGCCCGGTCAGTCCCCGCCCTTAATCGTATGACGTTGCCTGCCCAGGTCCAGCGTTTGATCGCGGCTGGTGATCGTGGATTCCACCACATCCCCGGCCTGAAGGTATTGGCGCCGGCGCTTTTGGGATTTTATAAAAAGCTGCCACTTTTTCGATTCGGGCAGCAAGGCGGCCACTTTGGTCACCGCCGGGCTGGGCAGCCCCAGGGCGCAGCCGGCGGGTGTGCCGGTCATCAGCACGTCGCCGGGGGCGAAATCGTGGATTTGCGAATACTCGGTGAGGGTTTCGGCTGGCTTGAATACCAGGTTTGCCGTGCTGTCCTGCTGCCGGGTTTCGCCGTTCACCGTCAGGCGCAGCTGCATCTCGTCCAGGTAATGCAGCTCGCTCTTTTCAAGCAGGCACAGCACCGGCCCCAGCGGGCAGAAGGTGCGGTAGCTCTTGCCCTTGTGGAACTGCATCTGGGGAATCTGCACGTCCCGGGCGGACACGTCGTTGCCAATGCAGAGGCCCGCCACGAACTCGTGCAGGTTGGCGGCGGTGACCTCCACCGGCCCGCGGGTCTGCTTGCCCAGCACCAGGGTCAGCTCGATCTCGTAATCCAGCAGCTGCACGTGGGCGGGCTTGATGATCTCGCCGCTGGGGTCGGTGATCGACGCCGGGGATTTGGTGAAGAACATGTTGAAGCTTTTGTCGTCCGGGTTCATGCCGGAGTCGATCATGTGCTGGCGGTAATTGGCGCCCTGGCAGAGCACCTTGGCCTCGCCGGTGATCGGTGACAACAGAGCGGCGTCGGCCAGCGCCAGTTCGGCCCCGTCGCCGGCCGCCGCCCGGATGGCCTCGTGGCCCTGTTCGATCAGCGCGGCGGTGGTGGTGCAGGGCAGGTTCAGCGGCGTGATTCGCGAGCCTTCCAGCAGGCCCCAGCGGGGCTTTTTCTGATGATGAAAGCGGACAATATGAAGCGCCATAGTCTTTTCTCCAGTCAGTCAAATATCTTGGCGAGGGTGATCAGTTTTTTCACCGACAGGTCCGGGCTGCGGCGCAGATTGCGCGCCAGCGCCCGCAGCGCCGTCGGGGTCAGTTTGGGTTTGGTGAAGCTGGCCGGCATCGGCTGGCCCCACTGGGCCATGCCCTCCCGGGTCACCGGATGCACGCCCATGGGCCGCTCGGTGGTGAACACGTCACCATCGCAATAGTGCTCATGCTTGGCCGCCCAGGGGTCCTCCCAGTAATCGAAGATCTGGCTGCCGAGAACGTGCCGGCCGATGCCCCAGGCGTGTTTCCAGCCGCGCTCCTTGAGCAGACGCTGGCCCATGCCCACCGCGTCGGTGTCGATCACCTCATAGGCGCTGTGGCTGTACAGCGGCATGAAGCCCTGGGCCATGGCGAGGGTGTGGTGGTCCGCCGGCGTGTCGCCCAGATCCAGGCGCAGGAACGCCACCGCCGGCGAACCGTCCGGCAGCACCTGCACGTCACTGGGAATCAGCCCGAAGTGTTGCGTGTACCAGCCGCACGTAGCTTGAAAGTCCGCCACCTCCAGCACCACATGGCCGAGACGCATCACCTCCGGCGGAGCCACCGGCGGGCGCTGGGTATCATTCACCCGGGGCTGTTGCTCGGGGAAGTTGATCGGCAGGGCCGCCCGGTGGGGCAGGGGCTCGGCCGGCGTTTGCCCGTGGATCGCTTCCACGGTGAAGCCGGACGGGTCGGTCAGGCGCACCCGCTCGCCGCCGCCGGGGTAGTCCGCCGGCTGAATTGAGGATGCGTCCGGCAGCTGGCTGAGCCGCTCCAGATCCTGGCGCGTGCCCACCTCGAAACCGATCCCGACAAAGCCCGCCTCGTCCCCCTTGGCCACGCGATAACAGAACGGCTCGGGGTCGGTGCCACGCAAGTAGAGCGCCTCCGGCGAGCGCGACACCGTGTGCAGGCCAAAGTCGTTGAGGAAGCGCTCGGCCTTCTCCAGATCGGGGCGCTCGAACAGCAGGTAGGCCAGCTTACTCGCCTTCACCGTCGGCGCCGGATGCCGGGCGGGTTGAGGCGTGGTCAGTTCGGCCATGGTGCGCGTCTCCTGTGTATCGCTGATCGCGAAGGCTCTCATGAAGGGTTATAAAGTGAGATTCAATTCAATATTGAAATAAATGTCAATAAAAGATAGAAAGACCAACTCATTGATTCCGATTTGGTGAGATGGCGATGACAAAAACAACCGACGCTCCGCCCCGGACCACGGACGTGCTGGTGATCGGCTACGGGCCGGTGGGCGCCGCGCTCTGCGCGCTGCTGGGTCGCTACGGCGTGACCACCCTGGTGGTCGACAAGGTGGCGGAGGTGATGCTGGCGCCCCGCGCCATCGCCCTGGACAACGAGGCCCTGCGCATCCTGCAAATGATCGGGCTGGGCGAAGACGCCTTCGAACGCATCGCCATCCCGGAGGTGAAAATGCACTGCCCCTACCTGGGCCAGTTCGGCCGCGCCAACACCTCCGGCACCATCGATGGCCACCCCAAGCTGGTGACGTTCTACCAGCCGGACCTGGAGCGCGCCCTGCGGCGGCAGGTGGCCGCCTATCCCGACGTGACATTCCGCGATGGGTACGAGCTGGTGGATCTCAGCCAGACCGACACCGGCGTGACGGCCCACCTCAAGGATAACGACGGCGGCCGCCATGAGATCACCGCCGGCTACCTGGTGGGCGCGGACGGCGCCAGCTCCACCGTGCGCGGCCTGATCGGCCAGGACTTCCAGGGCGAGACCTACCCCGAGGACTGGCTGATCGTCGACGCCAAGGCCCGCGAAGGCAAAGCCATCGACCACGTGGAATTTCTCTGCGACACCCGGCGCCCCACCCCGCACATGCCCGCCCCCGGCGGCCGGGAACGCTGGGAGTTCATGCTCCAGCCCGGCGAAACCCACGAAGAGATGGAGCGCCCCGAAAAAGTCGCCGAACTGCTGGCGCCCTGGGTCGCCCCGGAAGACCTGGTGGTGGAGCGCAAGGCGGTGTACCGCTTCCATGCCCGCTGCTGCGCCACCTTCCAGCAGGGGCGGGTGTTTCTCGCCGGCGACGCCGCCCACATCACGCCGCCCTTCGTCGGCCAGGGCCTGGTGGCCGGCCTGCGGGACGTGGCCAACCTGGGCTGGAAGCTGGCCTGGGTGGTCAACGGCCAGGCCGCCCCGGCCTTGCTCGACAGCTACGACCGGGAACGCCGCCCCCACGCCAAGAAAATGATCGGCCTGGCCAAGCTCATGGGCAGCCTGGTCATGCCCCGCAGCCGCTTCAAGGCGATCACCGTGCACGGCGCCATGCGCCTGGGTCGCCTGGTGCCGCTATTGCGCCGCCAGCTCGAAGAGTTGGAAATCAAACCGCCCAACCGCTTCCGCCAAGGCTTCCTGATCAAAGGCCGCGGCCGCAAAGGCGTCACCCGTGGCGCCACCCTGGCCCAGGGCTTGGTCCGCCACGACGGCCAGATCCGCCCCAGCGACGACGTGCTCGGCGACCGCTTAACCCTGATCGGCTTCGGCGTCGATCCCCGCGCCGCCCTCGACGACGACGCCCGGGCCCGCTGGCAAGCCCACGGCGGCGCCTTCCTGCAGATCGGCCTGCGCGGCCAGCACGCGGGCACCGGCATCGCCTTCGCCGAGGATCTCTCCGACTGCCTGGCCAACGGCCCCTCCCGGGGCACCCTGGTGGTGTGCCGCCCGGACCGCGTCATACTCCACGACGGCCCGGCCCGCCACGCGGAGCGCATCGTCGAGGCGTGCTTATCGGCGCTCACCGCCGCCTAAAGACACCTATGATGAAGGACTCTCAATATTGAGCTTTTCCCAGTATCATGGCGCCACCCAAGCCCACGGTTGGAACGGTCTCATGGCAAAAAAAGCGACGCCCGGCACCCGAAAAGCACCGGCCAGCACCCTGACCCGGGGCCACAAAAAGAAAGCCCGCACCCGGCGACAACTGCTGGACGCCGCCCTGCGCATCTACGCCCGCGCCGGCGTCGGCGACCTCGCGCTCAACACCCTGGCCGAAGAAGCCGGCGTCTCCAACGGCACCGTCTACAACTACTTCCGCTCCCGCGAACAGGTGCTTGAAGCCGTCGGCCTGGAGCTGGCCGTCCAGCTCTCCGAACAAATCCTCACCGTCAGCGAAGCCGTGGACAGCGGCGCCGAACGCCTCAGCATCGCCGTACGCACCTTCATGAACAAAGCCCGCTCCGACCCGGACTGGACCCGCGCCCTCATCACCGTGGTCCGCTACGCCGAAGGCATGCGCTCCACCCTCGCCACCTACCTCCGCGCCGACCTGCAAGCCGGCCGCCGGCAAGGCGACTTCCACTACGCCCACGAAGAAATGGCAATGAGCATGGTCATCTCCGCCACCCTGGGCGCCATGAACCTGCTCGTGGAAGACGGCGAAGTGGAGCACGCCGACCGTATTGCCTCGGAGATGGTGCTGCAGGCGCTGGGGGTGCCGCCGGAGAAGGCTAAGCGGATTGCTGCGTTGCCGTTGCCGGGGGAGGGTGGGTAGCCGGTCTTGCCGCAGCGCAAAGGGAAGTCTGCGATTTCTCTGATTTGGCTGATTAGTAAGGGCTTACTTAAAAGGCCGTTGGCGCGTGGCGTTGGCGGCCTTTTTGTTTTTGGCGACAAAGAATTGGCGGAGATGCCAGGAAGAGGGTGGTTTGAAGCGTTTGTAAGTGGCTGACTTTTCTGGTTTTATTTTGTGTCATGGGGAGTCAAGGAAAGAGATATGACGCTGGCGCGTTCATTGGATATTCGCGCTGGCGTCTTAATGCCTGTTATAAATCCAAAAGATAGGGGGCTTCATGCCAATAAAAAAGTACGAACTCGATAAAATGAACGAAGCACTTAGAAACGGAAGCACCATTGCCAAGCTTGCCCAGAAATACAAGCAGTATGACTATTGGGAGATTTACTGGGAAGTTAGTGATGCCAGCATTCTTGGCAAGAAGCGCACGATCACCAATCGAATAAAGAAATTAGTTTCAACTCGAAAGAAGGAAGACCGAGAGGTTTTGGCCGAAGAGGCTCAAGAGCTATTGAACGAACTCTACGAACAGCTAAAAGATAATAGCAAGAAGCTGGTGGACGTTGATCGCATTCTTCGGCGCTAGATTTATAACAAGCAGCGGCAGCACTGGCCCTTCGGGCCGGACGCGCCTACGGCGCTGCTGCGCATGGACGTTATGTGAAAGGAGGTGGTGAGTATATTTAGGCCGATAGGGGTAATAGGTGGGGGATTTTCAATCCCCGTGGCGCTTGTTGGCTCCATAGTCCTTCTGCTGGTTTTGTTGCGCTACGCAAGTATTAGATTGGTTCCATCGGATCAAGACAACATTAAGGAGGTGCCTATGAAGAAAACATTAACTGTCCGTACTCGAGTGTTTTTAAGCTCAATTGTTGAAAACATCTGGGCTATTGGAGTCGGCAGCGTTGTTTCACACCTATCTGCCTAAGTGTATTCATCACATAACAATCGGCATCTGTCGGACAGTCAAAAGTTCCGGCCAAAAAGCGGCCTCCACTTTTGCCTGCCGCAGAGCCGGGCGTTAGGCCAGCGGCAATAGGAAAATAGGAAACATGCCGATAAGTGATTCTAGCCCAGAGAGAAGAAACCTAATTCTGATTTCCCTCGCGTTCATTCTTTACTATGCGGCTGGTGGAAGATTTCATGGTGGCGAAATTAGATTTTTCGTCGTTAATCTCCAATTCTCAAAGCCGGCGGTTCTAGGCATGTTCGCCTGGGTTCTTCTTTTCTGGTTCGCGTTGCGTTTCTATCAGAAAACCCATGTGGTTTATCGGACTGAGTTGTGGGCTGAGATTATGCGCGGAGGGGTGTCTAGGTCACTATCTGTGAAGGCCTGCCGACTGGCAAAAGAGCAGTTGCGAGGAGCTAATCGTACCGACCATTTTGAGCAAAAGGTGTCCGCACAAGGTCTACATCCCAATGGCTACCTGGGGATTTCTATCGTCTGTAATTTCTCGAACGAAAACGGTGCAATCGTGCACCAAGAATTTGTTGAGCTAGGTGGCGTACAAGGTTTGGCGTATCGTCTGCGAGAAGTTATGTCTCACGCCATTACGGGGAATGCGGTCGCTGAGCATCTAATCCCATATGTTCTATTTGTTGCGGCGACGCTTGGCCCATTTTGGAGCCAAAATGCATAGAATGGAAGGCCTAAAAAGCGCCCCACTCGACACGCTTCGCGCACGGCTGAGCTTGGGCTTTAGCTTGATGAAGGAATCGAATTGTGGTTGAAGTTTCAGAGAGATATCTTGCTTTTGGACAAAGCCGTTTTGTTAGGGCAGTTGCGATTCCGGCGGGTGAAACTATTGAGGAAATAGCGAAAGAATATCCGTGCGTTGATGAGGTTGAGTTAAAGATTGTTCCTCAGCCTACGGCTTTTCTTTCAGGGCTAGATGCGTTGATCGGGGTATCAATATTCTTAGGGGGATGGGCTGGTACAAAATTCCTTGACGAAATTTATGATGCAAAGCTTGGTCCGGCAATTAAGGGCTATTTCAGGAGATACATTGAGAGGAGCGGCCCTAATAAGAAGTACTCGCTTGCAATTCTGGTGCGAAGTAAAGTGACATCAGGGGCTGTTCTAATATGAGGTGGACCCAATCAGTTGGACAACCTGATGGTGTCCCTAAGCTATGATCCAGTTGTTCCCCTGGCTTAGGCTGCCAGAGATATGGCTTGCTCGTAGTACACCTCATCGGGCGTTTGGTAATCAAGGGTTTGGTGGTACCGGGTCTGATTGTAATGCCGGAAGTACCGGTGGAGCGCCTGCTTCAAGTGTCGGCCATCCTCGAAGGCAGTGAGGTAGAC
>Ga0208813_1000859_pt1 | contig 19003 bp, 20 predicted proteins | sample MalvireepMed_904_FD_184250 | JGI IMG/M metagenome (GOLD analysis project Ga0208813, IMG submission 184250) | Marine viral communities from the Global Malaspina Expedition - Malaspina viral metaG DeepMed_904 (SPAdes) (version 2) | ecosystem: Environmental > Aquatic > Marine > Oceanic | place... | reverse complement strand
GGCACCACCTGATCCCATCCCGAACTCAGAAGTGAAACGACTTAGCGCCGATGATAGTGTGGGAGTTCCCATGTGAAAGTAGGTCACTGCCAGGCTTTATCTACAAGAAAAGCCCATCCAAACGGATGGGCTTTTTTTTATGTCTCACTGTTTTATATTAACCTGCCTGTGCTGGGCAACACACACCCTGTGACATATTTATCTGGAACAAAAGTTGAGATCGAAGGTGTCTGCAGAGCTGAGCTCATAACTGGGCTTGGTCAAATAGGTCACTTTATAACGGTACGAAACCATTACAAGAACCTAATTCAAAGGAGTTGGATATTCTGTCTTAAAACATTACATGGCCGGTATTTGTTGTTTTTAAATGTAGTTAGTTAATATCTATTAATATGTCGAACATTATATTTGTAGATATTTGTATATAAAACTAGACGTCGATGTTTATTACTGTTATTCTTGATTCCAGTTTTTAAAACCCCCTCCAAAATTAAGACAATTCAACCCATCAATCGATGTGTTTCAAGGCATTTCTATATCAAAATCCCATTCTTAGGTAATACATGAATCTGACAGAACTGAAAAAGCAGTCAGCTGCTGAATTAATGGAACTCGCTCTCTCCATGAATCTCGAGGGCTTAGCAAGAAACCGAAAGCAAGAACTCATATTTGCGATAGTTAAAGCTCATTCTAAACAGGGTGAAGATGTTATCACTACGGGTGTATTAGAACTGTTACCTGATGGTTTTGGTTTTTTAAGATCACCAGAAGATTCTTATGTTGCTGGTCCCGATGATGTCTATGTATCACCCAGCCAGATTCGACGTTTTCACTTAAGAACCGGCGATACGATTAAAGGCAAGATTCGACCACCGAAAGACAGCGAGCGTTATTTCGCTCTCGTCAAAGTCGAAGAAATCAATTACGAAAAACCTGATAAGTCCCGCAATAAAGTCCCTTTTGAAAATTTAACACCATTATTTCCGAACGAGCGTTTCACATTAGAGCGCGGTAACGGCAGTACTGAAGATCTCACAGCACGTGTGATCGATCTGGCATCACCGCTGGGTAAAGGACAACGTGGTCTTATCGTCGCTCCACCAAAATCGGGTAAGACTATGATTATGCAATCTATTGCACAATCTATCGCCTCAAATTATCCCGATAGTGACTTAATTGTTTTATTGATTGATGAACGACCAGAAGAAGTGACTGAAATGCAGCGCTCTGTTCGTGGTGAAGTGGTTTCAAGTACTTTCGATGAACCTGCAACACGTCATGTTCAAGTTGCTGAAATGGTTATTGAAAAAGCCAAACGTCTGGTTGAACATAAACATGATGTCGTTATCCTGCTTGATTCAATTACACGTCTAGCAAGAGCCTACAATACTGTGGCGCCATCGTCAGGTAAAGTTCTGACGGGTGGTGTTGATGCCAATGCGCTGCAAAGACCTAAACGCTTTTTCGGTGCCGCTAGAAATATTGAAGAGGGTGGCAGTCTGACAATTATTGCCACTGCTCTGATAGAAACTGGTTCACGTATGGATGAAGTCATTTTCGAAGAGTTTAAAGGTACAGGTAATATGGAAGTATTACTTGAGCGTAAATTGGCAGATCGTCGTATGTACCCAGCTATTAATGTTACCCGTTCAGGTACGCGTCGCGAAGAGTTACTCACAACCGAAGAAGATCTACAAAAGCTTTGGATTCTGAGAAAGATCATCGCTCAAATGGAACCGGTAGAAGCAATGGAATTCTTAATGGATAGACTTAAATCAACAAAAACAAATGTTGAATTTTTTGACTCTATGAAACAGGGGTAATTACGCTCTGTGCTTCCACCTGCCATATTCATTATGGGGCCTACTGCAGCAGGAAAAACTGACCTTGCTATAGAACTTGCTAGAAAATATCCAGTTGAGATTATCAGTGTAGACTCAGCTCTTGTCTATAAAGAGATGGATATTGGGACAGCAAAACCAAGTCCAGAGATATTAAAAAAATATCATCATTTTTTGGTTGATATTATAGAGCCATCCGAGACTTATTCTGCAGGCCAGTTCAGAGATGATGCACTTCGTCTTATGGCTGAAATTACTTCACGTGGTAAGGTGCCATTACTAGTTGGTGGCACAATGCTGTATTTCAGAGCGCTTCAGTATGGCATTGCCGATCTGCCACCAGCGGATAGTCTGATCAGAGAAAAACTAGACTCTGAAATGCGACAGCTAGGGCGTGAAGCTTTGCACGATAGATTGAAACAAATCGACCCTGTTTCTGCCGAGCGGATACATATTAACGATCCGCAACGATTACAACGAGCACTTGAAGTTTATGAGTTAACGGGTAAAACATTGACTGAGTTAACACATAACAAACATGATGGCTTGCCTTACGATGTAACAAAAGTCATCATTTCTCCATTTGATAGGTCAGTACTTCATAAACGAATAGCCGATCGTTATCAGAAGATGGTAGCTAACGGATTTATTGACGAAGTAAAGAAATTGTATCGACGCGACGACTGTCATATGAACTTACCGTCAATCCGTGCGGTCGGTTATCGTCAGGCCTGGTCTTATTTAGATGGAGATTACGATTACGATGAGTTTATATACCGCGCTATTGTAGCTACACGTCAGATGGCTAAACGACAACTGACATGGTTACGCGCTCAAAATGATGGCGTATGGTTTGATAGTAGTGATGGATTGCCTGTTAATGAAGTCAATCAATATCTTCTTGAGCAGGTTCCACAGTTGATGAATAATGCTTGACGATTCTGTTAAGGCTTTTAGAATGAGTCATTCAGGCAGTTTAAAATAATAACAATATATGGAGTGAATGATGGCAAAAGCACAGACTCTTCAAGATCCTTTCTTGAACGCTTTACGGAAAGAAAATATACCTGTTTCTATTTATTTAGTTAACGGCATTAAATTACAAGGTCAGATTGATTCGTTTGATCAGTTTGTCATCTTACTCAAGAACTCAGTCAATCAAATGGTATATAAACATGCTATATCAACGATTGTTCCCGCTCGTAATGTTAATATTAATCATGAAGAATAGGAGCATTTGATTGTTTGAACGGCCGGATATTCAAACAGCTTTTGATGATTCATCAGAAAAAGAAGCTGTTGTCTTGGTTCATCTGAATTTCAATGATCCTGACTATGAAGACTCTCAACAAGAGTTTATTGAACTAGTTGGGTCAACAGGTGCAAAGATTGCTGCAATAATTCAGGGTAAGCGTCATCGTCCTGATCCCAAGTTCTTTGCTGGCAGTGGTAAGGTTGATGAGATTGCGGAGAATGTCATGGCATCTCATGCTGCCTTAGTCATTTTCAATCACGAACTATCACCAAGTCAGGAACGTAATCTTGAGCAACAATTAAAATGTCGGGTATTAGGCCGTACCGGGTTAATTCTTGATATCTTTGCTCGAAGAGCTCGCTCTCATGAAGGTAAGTTACAGGTTGAACTCGCTCAGCTTCAACACTTGTCAACAAGATTGGTGCGAGGCTGGACTCACCTTGAAAGACAAAAAGGCGGGATTGGTTTGCGTGGACCTGGTGAAACTCAGTTAGAAACGGATCGTCGTTTATTGGGACAGCGAATAAAGTCACTAAAAAAACGATTAGGAAAAGTCCAATCTCAGCGTGAGCAAGGACGGCGTTCACGGCAACGTGGAGGTGTACCTGTTGTCTCCCTTGTTGGTTACACAAACGTTGGAAAATCGACATTATTTAACAAAATAACATCTGCAAAAGTCTATGCTGATGACAGGTTATTTGCGACGCTTGATCCTACTCTGCGTCGTGTTAAATTACATGATACACAACTCCTTATCTTGGCTGATACGGTTGGATTTATCCGTGATCTGCCCCATGATCTTGTCGAGTCTTTCCGCTCAACTCTGGAAGAAACCCGTGATGCTGAGTTATTACTTCACGTAGTTGATTGTGGTGCAAATGATCGTGATGACCTAATTCACCACGTAAATGAAGTCTTAAAACAAATCGATGCGGATGAAGTGCGGCAGTTAATTGTCTATAACAAAATAGACAATGTTGAGGATATTTCACCGCGAATTGAAAGAGATGATGAGGGAAATATTGATCGCATCTGGTTATCTGCAAAAACCGGAGAAGGATTAGAACTGCTGCGAGAAGCATTAAAAGAATATTTCCCAGAAGAATCATTTTCAGAATATGTTGAAGCTTAGATACGGTTTTGGTTGCTTATCATTACCATGTCCGTAAAATAGGCTTGTTTGAAGTAAATTCTCTGTTTTATCAATTTGGAGAGCTACATGGCTTGGAATGAACCCGGAAACGGTGATAAAGACCCGTGGGGTAATCGTGGCAATGATGGGCCACCTGATTTAGACGAAGTTATCCGAAATATGCAACGCAAATTAGGCGGCATTTTTGGTGGTAACGGAAACAATACCAATGGGAATAATTCTTCAGGCCGAGGTGGTTTTTTCGGTTTTGGATTAATTGCAGTCATCGCCGTATTAGTTTGGCTTGCATCTGGTATCTATATTGTAGATCCGGCTGAGCGCGGTGTTGTTCTGCGGTTTGGGCAATATTCAACGACAACATTGCCTGGTCCTCACTGGCACTTGCCTAGTCCAATTGAGAAAGTTGAAGTGGTGAATGTTGAAGAAATTCGTACTGCCGAAATTGGTTATCGCAGTGGCGGAAACCGAGGTGGCGGTACTATCCATTCTGAGTCTTTAATGTTGACGAAAGATGAAAATATTATTGATTTAAAAATTGCGGTGCAATATCGCGTTCAGGATGCACCTAAATACCTGTTTAATGTTAGAAATCCAGATGTCATTCTTCGTCAGATGATGGAGAGTGCTGTTCGTGAAACAGTAGGTCGTTCTAACATGGACTTCGTTTTAACGGAAGGCCGGAGTGCGATTGCTAATAGCACTGAGCAGTTATTGCAAACGATGCTGGATGCGCATGAGATGGGATTATTAGTCACTAGTGTGAATATGCAGGACGTTCAGCCACCTGAACAAGTACAAGCAGCTTTTGCTGATGTTGTTAAGGCGCGTGAAGATGAAGTACGTCAGAAAAACCAAGCGGAAGCCTACTCAAACGATGTCCTTCCAAAAGCGCGTGGTAGAGCATTTAGAATTGTGCAAGAAGCTGAAGCATACAAAAGTCAAATTATTGCTAAAGCCGAAGGTGATGCGAGTCGCTTCACACAAGTTATGACCGAATATAATAAAGCGCCGGATATTACTTCGGAAAGACTGTATCTCGATACAATGGAGTCGGTTTATTCGAAAAGCCAAAAAGTTATGGTTGACGTGAAAAACGGTGGCAGTAATGTACTGTATCTGCCTCTTGATAGAATGAGTCGACGTGGTAATAACCCAACGCAATTGGATTTGGATAGTTTTAACTATCCTTTCTCAACATCAACGACTACTTCATCTTCTAATAAAAGTTCATCAAGCGATGACGCTCGTAGCAGAGGAGGTCGCTAAATGAGTTCCCGTTTAACATTGATTTTAATTTTGCTTGCTGTTGTCGTCGTAACACTCTCATCATCAATCTTTGTTGTTGATGAGCGGCAAAAAGTGCTGTTATTAAGGTTAGGCCAAATCGAGAAGGCTGATTTTAAGCCTGGTATTCACTTTAAAACGCCTTTTGTCACTGATGTCCGCAAATTCGATGGGCGTGAAATGGCACTTGATGCGCAACCCGCTAGATATCTGACGGGTGAGAAAAAGAATGTGATCGTTGATTCTTTTATCATTTGGCGGATAAATGACGTTGCAACATATTTTAGATCCATGGGGGGGGATGAAGACCGCGCGGCCTCTAGACTTTCTCAAATTATCAAAGATGGCTTAAGAGCCGAGTTTGGTCGCAAAACAATCCAAGAAGTCGTTTCTGGTGATCGTGTTGCAATGGTTCAAGATATTCTGAAAGATGCTAATCGCGTTGCTGAGGGATTTGGTATCTCGATTTCAAATGTCCGTATTAAACGTATCGACTTGCCTGCTGAGGTCAGTTCGTCTGTTTATACCCGTATGGAAGCTGAGCGTGAACGTGTTGCAAAAGAACTACGCTCTCAGGGTGCAGAGGAAGCTGAGAAGATTCGCTCTGATGCTGACCGTCAACGTGCTGTCATCATTGCTGAGGCTAAACGTCAGGCAGAAGAATTACGTGGTGAAGGCGATGCAAAAGCCACTGAAATTTATGCGAAAGCATATGGCAAAAATGAAGAGTTTTATTCTTTATACCGTCGATTATCAGCCTATAAAAACATTTTTAATGCTGATGATATGCTGGTCATCGAACCCAAGGGTGATTTTTTCAAGCGATTCAACGACGCTGAATTACCTGTGAAGTGAACGAAGAACTCATTCATAGTTTATTGATTGCAACGGCATTAGTCTTCATCATTGAGGGCATAATGCCGTTTCTTAATCCAACTATGTTTAAACGCACACTGTTACAAACTGTAAGCATGAGCGATAGACAAGTGCGTCTTATTGGCTTGTTAAGTATGTTTGCAGGTTTGATTTTTTTGTACTGGATAAATTAACTCATAATGACTATCAAAGAGAGTTGGCTGTTACCCGAAGGTATCGATGAGCTGATGCCTCAAGAAGCGGCACAACTTGAGAAAATGCACCGAACCCTGGTTGACTTCATGCGAAGTTGGGGATACCAGTTAGTTGTACCACCACTAGTAGAGTATTTGGATTCTTTACTTACTGGTACCGCTAAAACACTCGACATACAAACCTTCAAGCTGACAGACCAGATGTCTGGAAGAATGTTGGGTATTCGTGCTGATATGACCCCTCAAGTTGCCAGAATTGCTGCACATAAGCTGCGTAATGAAGCTGATATTCTCAGGCTATGTTACATCGGAAGTGTGCTTCACACATTACCAACAGGATTGGACGGTGCCAGGAATCCTATCCAACTTGGTGCTGAAATATACGGGCATGCCGGACCTGAAAGCGATATTGAAAGTATCGAACTGATGGTCACCTTATTAAATGTTTCCGGCGCTGTTTCAAAAATGGCACTGGATATCGGACACGTCGGTGTTTATAGAGGTTTAGCGGAGTTTGCTCAGTTAACGGAGAGTCAGGAACAGGAATTGTTTTCTGCATTACAGCGAAAAGCGTCGGCAGAAATAGACTCATTGCTGCAGGCTTATGACATTAATGCTGATGCAAAACAGATGTTACAAGAATTATCTGAGCTCAATGGTGATCAATCTGTACTAGATCGTGCTAAACAAGTATTAAAGAAAGCACCACAATCAGTTCAGGATGCGTTAACTACGCTTGAGCAAATAGCAAATGCCCTGACGCAAAGACTTCCAGAGATTGCTATTAATTTTGATTTAGCTGAGTTACGCGGCTATCACTATCACACAGGTGTTGTTTTTGCCGCCTACAAGCCTAATTCATCACACGCGATAGCTGCAGGTGGCCGCTATGATGATATCGGCGAAGATTTTGGTTTGGCGCAACCAGCGACGGGTTTCAGTCTTGATCTGAAAAAGTTGGTGACCGAGCTTCCAACGCAAAAACTTCATCAAGAAACAATTGGTGTCCAATGGCTTGAAGATGCCAGTCTTCATGCTGCTGTCAAAACATTACGTGAATCAGGTAAGGTGGTTATCTATCAATTCCCTGGTTCTAAAACTCCAACTACACACACATTGGTAAAACTAGATGGTCACTGGCAAGTGACTGAAACAGGAACACATACTCGTGGCTAAAAATATTGTTGTAATTGGCTCCCAGTGGGGCGATGAAGGTAAAGGTAAATTAGTTGATTTACTGACGGATAATGTTTCCGCTGTTGTTCGTTTTCAAGGTGGCCATAACGCAGGTCATACCTTGGTAATAGATGGCAAAAAAACGGTTTTACACCTTATTCCGTCAGGCATTCTTCGTGAGAACGTTCAATGTTTGATCGGTAATGGTGTCGTTGTTTGTCCAGAAGCTCTTTTAAAAGAAATGAACGAGCTTGAGTCAAATGGCATTCCTGTTCGTGAACGATTGAAAATCAGTGCCGCTTGTCCTCTGATTCTGCCTTATCACATTGCGCTTGATCAAGCACGTGAACTGCGTTTAGGTAAAGCGGCTATTGGTACGACTGGTCGAGGTATTGGACCAGCATACGAAGACAAAGTGGGTCGCCGAGGTCTGCGTGTTGGTGATTTGATGAATGAAAAAGCCTTTGCTGAGAAGTTAAAGGAAGTCATGGAGTTTCATAATTTCTCGCTGGTTAATTACTATCAGGTTGAGCCGGTAAGTTATGAAAAAGTATTACAAGAAACATTGGCAATGCGTGATGTACTAATCCCGCTTATTGCTGATATCCCAGCGATGCTGCAGGAATATCACAAAGCAGGTGACAATGTCATGTTTGAAGGTGCACAAGGTGCTCTGCTGGATATTGATCACGGCACATACCCTTATGTGACCTCTTCGAATACAACCGCCGGTGGCAGTGCCACAGGTTCTGGTGTTGGCCCTTGTCACATCGATTATGTCCTGGGTATTACAAAAGCCTATGCAACTCGTGTCGGTGGTGGCCCATTCCCATCTGAGCTTTTTGATGAAACAGGTAAATACCTGGCTGAAAAAGGGATGGAAAAAGGTGCGACAACCGGACGTGATCGCCGTTGTGGTTGGTTAGACATGGTTGCTCTAAATCGTGCTAGCTGGATCAACAGCATAACGGGATTATGTTTGACCAAATTAGACGTGCTTGATGGTATTGAAACGATTCGTTTATGTGTTGCATATCAGAAAGACGGACAGCCTGTTGATATCTTGCCTTTAAGCGCTGATGAATTTGAAGGTTGTGAACCGGTTTACATTGATATGCCGGGTTGGAAAGAGTCTACTTTAGGCATCACTCAATATGATGATTTGCCTGAAAATGCACGTGCGTATATTGAAAAAGTTGAGAACCTTGCCGGTGTGCCGATTGATATTATTTCAACTGGACCTGACCGCCGAGAAACGATTATCAGACGAGATTTGTTCGAAGTTTAAGCCTAAAAAAAGCCCTCAAACGAGGGCTTTTTTTATGATTCCTTGGGCGAAACAGCTGCCATCAGTGCTGAGTAATCGGTGTTGTCCAGTCCCATATCCAGAGCTTTTTGTAAGAGTAACTCAATACCTTTCAATGCACTGGTATCTAAACCTAGCTCATTGGCAACAGACAAGAAAAGACGCGTATCTTTTGCCAGGTGTTTGGTAGGAAAGTTGGGCTCAGAGAAATCTCGCTCAATCATGCGACTTAATTTTTTGTCGAAGGTCGGTGCATAGAGAGCACTATCACGAACAATTTTCATAAATTGCTCTGTTGCAATCCCTTCTTTTTCCACTAAGGCCAGACTTAAGGCAAAACTGGCTGTCAATCCGGCGATTAATTGATTCATGGCTAGTTTGACAGTGGCACCCTGACCAATATCGCCAATATATTGTGGTTCATGGCCAATTAACTCCAGTAAGGGTAAAGCCGCTTTGTAATCCGTTTTTTTACCCGCAGCCATTAAAATTAGTTTGCCACTGCCAGCTTCCGGCAGGCTTCCTAGTACCGGACATTCAAGATAACGGCCGCCAGTAGCTCGTACCCGCTGCGCAAGACTACGTGATTCTTCCGGGGCTATTGTGCCCATTTGGATAAGCAGACAATTTTTAAAGGCAGCATCGTCAATATCATCCAGAACCGAGCTAATGGCTTTTGCATCACTTAAGAAAAGCAAACAAATATCACTCTGTTCTACTAATGCTTGCGCAGATGTGGCTACAGCAGCGCCTCTGGCTTTTAGCTCATCGCACTTTTCCAGGCTGCGATTAAAGACCACCAGGGGTTGATTTTCTGCTAATAAGTGATGTGATAAGGCTTGCCCCATCAGGCCTGTTCCAATTAATCCTATTTTCATAAGCTGTGATTTAATCCTTATGCGAATAAAACTGTCACTATGCCATAGATGCCAGCGACGTTGTGAGATAGAATAATGTCCCATTTTACAGTAGATACAGGGGAATACTGTGTACAAGAAAAACATGACCATCGCTGGCTTTGACGATGAAGTGTTCAATGCAATCACTGCGGAAGATAAACGTCAAGAAGATCATATTGAACTGATCGCTTCTGAAAATTATACGAGCCCTCGTGTAATGGAAGCTCAGGGCTCATCTTTAACCAATAAATATGCTGAAGGTTATCCCGGCAAACGTTATTACGGTGGTTGTGAACATGTTGACACAGTAGAAGCCATTGCTATTGAACGCGCTAAAGAGTTATTTGGTGCTGATTATGCCAATGTGCAACCGCATTCTGGTTCACAGGCTAATGCGGCAGTCTATCTTGCCTTGCTACAAACCGGTGATACGATCTTGGGTATGAGTCTGGCCCACGGTGGTCACCTGACACATGGTGCTAAAGTCAGTGCTTCAGGAAAAATCTATAATTCAGTTTCATATGGTTTAAATGCTGAAACTGGCGAAATTGATTATGACGAAGTAGAGCGTTTAGCCAAAGAACACCAGCCCAAAATGGTTGTGGCAGGTTTTTCTGCTTATTCTCGTGTAGTGGATTGGCAGCGTTTCCGTGATATAGCTGATTCTGTGGGCGCTTATTTGTTGGTTGATATGGCTCATGTCGCTGGTCTGGTGGCTGCAGGTTTATATCCTAACCCAGTGCAAATCGCCGATGTCACCACTACAACAACGCATAAAACATTACGTGGTCCACGTGGTGGTTTGATTCTGGCTAAAGCAAATCCTGAGATTGAGAAAAAACTGAACTCAGCTGTATTCCCAGGCTTCCAGGGTGGTCCTTTAATGCATGTGATCGCTGCAAAAGCCATTGCATTTAAAGAAGCGATGTTGCCAGAGTTTAAAACGTATCAGGAACAAGTGATTAAAAATGCACGTGTGATGGCTGACGTGTTTATGACTCGTGGTTATGATGTTGTTTCAAATGGTACTGATGATCACTTATTCTTAGTCAGCTTTATTGAAGCGGGTCTGACTGGTAAAGATGTTGATGCCTGGTTAGGTGCTGCTCATATTACTGTTAATAAAAATGCGGTTCCAAATGATCCACAATCACCTTTTGTGACATCAGGAATTCGTGTTGGTACACCAGCTGTGACTACACGTGGTTTTAAAGAAGAAGAATGTCGCGATCTGGCAAACTGGATGTGTGATGTAATTGATGCGGCAGGCAGTGAGCAAGTCATTAACGATGTTAAGAGCAAAGTTAAGGCTGTTTGTGACCGCTTGCCTGTTTACGCTTAAGCTTCGGAAACCCTATGCGCTGTCCATTTTGTGGTGCAGATGATTCTAAAGTTGTTGATTCTCGACTGTCGGCGGAGGGCGATGCCATCCGTCGACGTCGTATGTGTGTGGAGTGTAATGAGCGCTTCACCACATACGAAACAGCCGAATTAAGTCTGCCTCGTCTAATCAAACGTGATCGCTCTCGTGAGTTATTTGATGAAAATAAATTGCGAGCGGGCTTTATGCGAGCACTGGAAAAAAGACCTGTCAGTATTGATGCGGTTGATAGCGCAGTTAAAACCATTACTCGTCGACTTTGGGCGACAGGGGAACGGGAAGTCGACAGTCGTTTAGTCGGTGACTGGGTAATGGATGCACTTCGTGAGTTAGATGAAGTCGCCTATGTCCGTTTTGCTTCTGTGTATCGAAGTTTCCAGGATGTAAATGCCTTTCGTGAAGAAATTGAACGAATGGAAAATAAATCTGAAGCGGATGATAAAAAATAAACATGTTCATCAGCACTGATATCTTTCACCTAATGATACTCAGCGCACTAAGTCCCGTTATGATGAGCATTAACCATTATTTGTTTCAAATAGAGAGAATGAATCATGGCTTCTGCTGAATTTTATATGGCAAGAGCCATTGAGCTTGCCAAAAACGGACTTTATACCACTGACCCTAATCCTCGTGTCGGCTGTGTCATTGTCAAAGATAATCAGATTGTTGGTGAAGGCTGGCATCAACGAGCTGGCGAAGGTCATGCGGAAGTGAATGCACTGCACCAGGCTGGTGAAAAAGCCAAAGGTGCTGATTGTTACGTTACGCTTGAGCCATGCAGTCATTACGGTCGAACTCCTCCCTGTGCTGATGCCCTAGTTAATGCTGGTGTTAAACGTGTATTTATAGCGATGACCGATCCTAATCCGGTGGTGTCAGGTTCAGGCATACACCGTTTAAGAGAGGCTGGCATCGAAGTGCATACCAAGCTGTTGAGTTCAGAGTCTGAGAAGCTCAATCCCGGTTTTTTGTATCGTATGCGCTATAGCCGACCATATATTAGAAGCAAAGTCGCGATGAGTCTGGATGGTCGCACAGCGATGGCTTCTGGTGAAAGTAAATGGATAACTGGACCGAAAGCCAGACTCGATGTACAAAAACTACGTGCACGCAGTTCAGCCATCATGACCGGTATCGGTACAATCCTCGCAGATAATCCGCAATTGAATGTGCGTTTTTCACCGTCAGATGACAACTGGTATCCTTCTGGACAGAAAGTCAGACAGCCACTCAAAATTGTGGTTGATAGTGAGGGACGACTGCCGGCTGATGCTCAAATTCTTAAAGAAGGTAAAGTGCTGGTAATTACCGCAAAAGATATTGCTGTAGCTGATACGGCTGAATGTCTGGTGCTGCCATCATCTGATAATAATATAGATTTGAATGCATTGATGGCCGTTTTGGCCCAGCGAGAAATAAATGAGTTAATGGTTGAGGCAGGTGGTGTTTTGAATGGTGCCTTATTGAAAGCGGGTTTAATTGATGAGTTAATTATCTACATGGCACCTAAAATTATGGGTGATATGGCTCGCGGCCTGTTTCATTTACCAGATATGGTGTCGATGGCTCAGAATCTTTCTTTAGAAATTGATGATATTCGTGCAGTGGGAAAAGATTGGCGTATCACTGCAAAACCCATATATAGCGAGGAATCTTAATTCATGTTTACCGGTATCATAGCGGCTATTGGTCAGGTTACTTCCGTCACTCCAAGTGGTGGTGATATGAGACTAAAAGTGGCGACCCAGAAGTTAGATCTGTCTGATGTTTCTCTCGGGGATAGTATTGCGACTAATGGTGTTTGTCTGACAGTGGTTGAGTTGGATGAAGCTCACGTCAGCTTTGATGTGTCCAAAGAAAGCCTTGAGCGTACCGCACTTTCCCAAATTACGGCTGGGTCGTCTGTCAATCTTGAAAAAGCGCTGGCTGTTGGTGACCGCCTTGGTGGACATATGGTTAGCGGCCATGTCGATGGTTTAGGTAAGGTGTTACAACTGACACCATCAGCACGATCTGTTCAGTTTCGTATTGAAGTGCCAGCTAATCTGGAACGTTATGTTGCTGAAAAGGGCTCTATTACCATTGACGGCGTGAGTCTTACTGTCAATCAGGTCGGGCCAGGCTGGTTTGACATCAATATTATTCCTCATACGATGCAGGAAACTATCATTAAAGTATACAACGTTGGCACTATGGTCAATTTAGAAGTTGATTTGATTGCCCGTTATTTAGAACGTTTATTACCTGGCCAGTCGTCAGATTTTGTCAATGAAACACTGTAAAACACGGTTATACATCTAATATGCAACTTAATAGCACTGAAGAGATTATCGAGGATCTGAGACAAGGAAAAATGGTTATCATCATGGATGATGAAGATCGTGAAAATGAGGGTGACCTCATTATGGCCGCAGAAAAAGTGACGCCAGAAGCGATTAATTTTATGGCACGGTTTGGGCGTGGTCTGATTTGTCTGACACTAACGGAAAATCGTTGTCGTGAATTACGTTTGCCTCTGATGGTAAGTGATAACCAGACGCCATACTCAACTAATTTTACGGTGTCAATTGAAGCCGCAGCAGGGGTGACCACCGGTATTTCAGCGGCCGATCGAGCGTTGACCGTGCAAGTCGCCGTTGATCCTGATTCACGCCCAGAAGATTTGGTTCAACCAGGCCATATTTTCCCATTAAAAGCGCAACCGGGTGGCGTGTTAACTCGTGCGGGTCATACGGAAGCAGGTTGCGATTTAGCTCAGCTTGCCGGATTGTCTCCAGCGGCAGTGATTGTCGAAATCTTAAATGATGATGGCAGTATGGCCAGACGTCCGGACTTAGAGACTTTTGCCCAAACACATAATCTGAAAATCGGTACGATTGCTGACCTGATAAGTTATCGACTCGAAAATGAAATGACCGTAGAAAAGTTATCTCAATGTCAGTTTCCTACAGAATACGGCGACTTCCAGCTTTTCAGCTTTCAGGACTCAGTCAACTCACAAGTGCATCTGGCGTTGACGTATGGTGATATTCAACCTGATGAGGAAACTATCGTACGTGTACATATGGCCGATCCACTCAGTGATATTCTAGGTTCAGTAAGAGAGCCCTCACATTGGCCAGTCCCACAAGTACTGAAAAAAATACAACAAGCTGGAAAAGGCGTTTTGGTGGTGTTGCGCTTGCCAGCACAGAATAAACAATTAGCAGCCAAAATTGCACGTTATGAACGGGAAGACCGTGATGAAAGTCCTTTGCCCGTCAAAAGTGGTTGGGACTTACGTACGTTTGGTGTCGGAGCACAAATTCTGTCTGCATTAGGCGTTAAAAAAATGCGAGTGATGGGTACGCCGACAAAATTAACGGGTGTCTCAGGCTTTGGTCTTGAGCTAGCTGGTTATCTGGAAGCCGATGAGACTGAATAAGCATGCCTGAATTATTTGTAGTGGCGGGCGAGGCCTCTGGCGATGCTCATGCAGGCCGAATGTTAAAGGCCTTAAAACAACAAAGGCCTGATATTGTTGTTTCTGGCATTGGTGGCGATACCATGCGCGATGCCGGTGTTGAGATTGTTACTGATTTCGCTGAGCTGGCTGTTATGGGGCTGGTGGAAGTCATTAAACGTTATGCTCATATCAAAGCCATTTTTGATAAAACCGTCGAGCATTTAGCCACAAATAAACCGGATGCATTAATTTTAGTGGATTACCCGGGTTTTAATCTAAAACTGGCTAAAAAGGCTCATGAACTGGGTATCCCGGTTATTTACTACATTAGCCCTAAAATATGGGCATGGCGTGCCGGCCGGATTAAAGCGATAAAACGTTATGTCGATTTGATGCTGGTTTTATTTCCCTTTGAACAGACACTCTATGAAAAAGCGAGTGTGCCGGTAAAATGCGTTGGTCATCCCTTAGTCGATGCCGTGCACTCAGACTTGACCTCTTCACAAGCAAAGTCTCACTTTTCACTTGATGAAAATGCGCCGGTATTGGGTTTGTTTCCCGGCAGTCGTCGTAGTGAAGTTGAGGCTTTATTACCAGTAATGTTAGCGACAGCTGAACATATTCAACAACGTGACAGTTCTATACAGGTTATTTTACCTTTGGCACCGGGATTAGAAAGGGCATTGATAGAGCCCTTTTTGTCACAAACAGCGGTAAAAGTGAAAGTCATTTCCGGTGAGTTTTATGATGTCGTTCGAAGTTGTGATGCGATTGTTGCTGCGTCGGGTACGGTGACGCTGGAAATTGCCTTGTTGGGTATTCCGCATTTGATTACTTATCGAGTTGCACCGCTGACTTATCACATACTTAAACGACTGGTGAAAATTCCCTATGTCGGCTTGTGTAATATTGTGACTGGAGAAAATGTGGTCACCGAATTATTACAAAAGCAGGTTTCCGTTTCAGAATTAGCCCCCCGATTGCTGTATTTCTTAACAGCCGCGGATGCTAAACAAAACGCTGAATCTGTTCAGCAACAAGTGTTTAAGGCGTTAGGGCCTTCCGGTGGCGCTGAGAATGCAGCAAAAGCAGTTATCTCGTTTATTGATGCTAAATCGTCATGATAGAGACCATTTACGTTGCCGGAGTGGATGAGGTTGGGCGTGGTCCTCTGGCGGGTCCGGTGGTGACGGCTGCAGTCATTCTTGACCCACAAAACCCTATAGCAGGCTTGGCAGACTCAAAAAAGCTCACTGAAAAACGAAGAGAATTTTTGGTGCCACTGATTCAAAAGCATGCTCTGGCATGGGCCATGGGCAGAGCTGAACCAGAAGAAATTGATGAGCTAAATATCTTACAGGCGAGTTTATTGGCAATGAAAAGGGCTGTTGAAGCCCTATCAATTTCACCTGAACATGTGCTTGTTGATGGTATCCATGCACCCAAACTGAATTGCCCGGTAACAACAATTATCAAAGGTGATCAATCTGAGCCTGCCATTGCTGCCGCTTCAATCTTAGCTAAAGTCGCACGGGATCAGGAAATGGTGGCACTGGATAATGTGTATCCTGGTTATGGTTTTGCCAAACATAAAGGTTATCCAACCAAGCAGCATCAACAAGCCCTTCTCAGTTTGGGGGTAACCGATATTCATAGACGTTCTTTTGGTCCTGTGCAGGCTGCCTTATTATCATGATGTTCGATGATATAAATCATAGAAATGCTAATGAGCATGGTATTATTCAAAGCTTATGCTGTCGTTAAATAAAATCTTCAACAAATTGGTGAGAGGCAAAAGCGGTCAAGATCCACAACAAGGGCGCGAACCGTTAATTATCCCTCGTAGCGAACACACAATTTCGCGTAAACAGATTAGCCAACATGCGCTCAAGGTATTGTATACCTTGAAAGAGGCGGGTTATGAGGCTTACCTGGTGGGTGGTTGTGTTCGTGATTTATTACTTGGCTATGAGCCAAAAGACTTTGATGTCGCCACGAATGCTTCTCCTGAGCAAGTACATAAATTGTTTAAACGTAGCCAACTGATTGGCAGACGTTTCAAACTGGTGCATGTCAGGTTTGGACGCGAGGTCATTGAAGTTGCCACATTCAGAGCTCCCCCTGAAGCTAAACAGCATGTTGATACCCAAGGTCGCATCATGCAGGACAATGTTTACGGCACTTTAGAGCAGGATGCCTGGCGTCGCGACTTTACGATTAATGCCCTTTATTACAATATTAAAGACTTCTCTATTATTGATTATACCGGTGGGATGGCTGATCTTAATGCTGGCCTTATCCGTTTAATTGGTGACGTGGAAACACGTTATCGGGAAGATCCTGTACGCATGTTAAGGGCCTGCCGCTTTTTGGCTAAGCTGGGTCTAAAACTGGATAAACAGACGGAACAGGGCATTTTTGACTGGGCACATTTGATTAGAGATATCCCTCCGGCACGATTGTTTGATGAAACACTCAAACTATACCTGAGCGGCCAAGCGGGGATGACTCATGATTTACTTTGTCATTACGGCCTGTTTGAACATCTGTACCCTCAAACAGCTGCTTTATTACATGAAGAGCAAGACGGCTATCCAAGAACAATGCTGATGAAAGCATTAGAGAACACAGATATCCGTATTGCTGCTGATAAACCGGTTACACCAGCATTTTTATTCGCAGCGATTTTATGGGAACCGGTGAGACAACGAACCTTATTGCTGATGACAAACGGCATGCCAGAAATTCCAGCGATGCAGCGAGCGTCGTCAGAAATTATTGGTGAGCAGATCCAACGTGTTGCTATTCCAAAGCGTTATAGTCTGGTAACGCGTGATATATGGACTTTACAGCCCCGATTATTGAAGCGTCAGGGGAAAAGGGCATACAGAACCTTATTACATCCAAAGTTTCGCGCTGGATATGACTTTTTAGCATTACGTGCAGAGTCTGGTGAACCGTTGAACGAACCTGTCGATTGGTGGACAAAATTTCAGGCTGAAACAGCCACTCAGCAGCAGGTAATGGTTGATTCGCTGGGTAAAGAGAGCAGTGTAAAAAAGCCCCGCCGTCGACGTCGAAGACGACCAGCAGCAAAAAAAACGGAACAGAATTAATGCAGGTGTTTATCGGATTGGGAAGTAATTTAGACGACCCGCAAACGCAAATTTTGACAGCGATTGACGATATAAAAAAACTCGACAACACGCGTCTAATCAAACAATCATCGCTTTATCATAGCCCGCCAATGGGACCCCAGGATCAGCCTGATTATGTGAATGCTGTTGTCGAGGTGGACACAGGATTGCCGCCGCATGTATTGCTTGATAACCTGCAAAAACTTGAACAAAAGCACGGAAGAATAAAAAAGCGACATTGGGGTGAACGTACGCTGGATCTGGATATTTTGCTTTATTCTAATCTGATGATCGATGATGAACGATTAAAAGTCCCGCATCCTGGCTTAACAGAACGTGCTTTTGTGGTGTACCCATTAGCTGAAATTGCTGCTGATATCACTATCCCTGGTAAAGGTGATTTAGCAACCATAAAGCAAGATTGTCCTTTGGATGGATTGAGAAAAGTGGAAATGCATAAACAATGAATCACTCGCTAACACATCGTTATATTGTGGTTGAAGGCCCCATCGGCGTGGGTAAAACCCATTTAGTGAAACGTTTGGCCGAGAGTTTTTCTGGTTCGGTTTTACTTGAGCAGCCTGAACAAAATCCCTTTCTGGAAAAATTTTATCTGTATCCGAAACAGTCTGCTTTACCTACGCAGTTGAGCTTTCTGATGCAGCGAGTCAAATTGGGTAAGTCACTAAATCAGGATGATTTATTCAATGATTTGCATATCGCTGATTTTATGGTGGAAAAGGACAAATTATTTGCTCAAATTTCCCTGGATGACGATGAGTTAGCTTTATACAATATGGTCTATGATAATTTGACTTTGCATCATAGAACGCCTGATTTAGTCATCTATCTACAAGCCTCTTTACCTGTACTAAAATCGCGGATTGCTCAGCGTGGCATTAGTTATGAACAACATGTAGAAGAAGGCTATCTGAAACGTTTAGCCGATACTTATGCCGATTTTTTCCATTATTACGATGCGTCACCCCTTTTAATTGTCAACGCGGAGCAGATCGATTTGGTGAACGGTGATCAGGACTACCTGCAATTACT
>Ga0208813_1000857_pt1 | contig 19028 bp, 19 predicted proteins | sample MalvireepMed_904_FD_184250 | JGI IMG/M metagenome (GOLD analysis project Ga0208813, IMG submission 184250) | Marine viral communities from the Global Malaspina Expedition - Malaspina viral metaG DeepMed_904 (SPAdes) (version 2) | ecosystem: Environmental > Aquatic > Marine > Oceanic | place... | reverse complement strand
ATTCTTCACAGCTTTGCCATCTCTAATTAACAAAACTGCAACAAAAGGCTTTTAAAGTATCAAAGTGTGTGGTACTTATGAGTTGTGGTGTTTTTGTTAACAAGTGCGCTAACACCATCGCAAAAAACATAAGAATAAAGTCGTATAAAAAGCAGGAGGTCTTACCATGGATCATTCAGAAGAACTGCAAAAGGTAAATGACAAGTCTGGCAAGGGTCGCGCTGCGAAACGTAAATGGCGCGAAATAGAACAACTAAAAGAAAAGTATCGGCTGCGGGAAGAGCTTGCCGAAATGGACTACTCGTTAGACCTCGACTTAGAAGAAATCGAACTCTAAAAAGAAACGCCGCTTGATTCATTTCAAGCGGCGTTTTTGCTTTAGCGAATTTGTGCGAGCATTTGCTTGAGGGCTTTTGGTGCACCCGCGGCAATGTTGCCTGACTGTACATAGTTATGGCCGCCCTGGAAGTCACTGACAATGCCTCCGGCTTCGCGAACCAGTAATTCGCCGGCGAGTATATCCCAGGGTTTTAAGCCCATTTCCCAGAATGCGTCGTGGCGTCCGGCTGCAACGTAGGCTAAGTCTAGTGCTGCTGCACCGGCTCTACGCACATCTGCACAGTGCTCGAACAGCTTGTTGAACATTTCCAGATACTCAGGTAATCGGCTCTTCATTTTGAACGGGAAGCCCGTTGATAAAATGGCACCTTTCAATTCAACTTTAGGTGAAATGCGTAAACGGCGACCGTTTAGCTGAGCCCCCGCGCCGCGTGATGCAGTGAAGAGTTCTTCGCGCATAGGGTCATACACAACGGCCTGTTGAACAGAGCCCTTGTGGAGTAAAGCAATAGAAATACAAAAGTGGGGAATACCGCGCATGTAATTGGTGGTGCCGTCTAGCGGGTCAATTACCCACTGGAAGTCGTTTTCTTTACCAGCCTGAGTACCGCTTTCCTCTGCAATAATGCCGTGATCGGGGTAAGACTTTTTAATTGTGTTGATAATAGCCTGTTCAGCGGCTTTATCCATGTCAGTTACCCAGTCGTTTAAGCCTTTTGACTCAGCTTCTACGGGGTGTCCCTGATCGAAATTTTTAACTAAAATTTTGCCGGCCGCACGCGCTGCGCGCACCGCAATATTTAACATCGGATGCATACCAATTACCTGTGCTGTAAAAGAACAATTTTCGGTCGCGGATCATACCAGTGTTGGGGTATCATGCCAAACTTTTCGACAACCTCGCAGAATAAGCCGAGAAGTTAACGCGCAAAGCAAAGGAAATACTCATGCTGGACAATATACGCATTGTGTTGGTGAACACCTCTCATACCGGGAATATCGGGTCAGTCGCCCGTGCTATGAAAACCATGGGGCTCTCCGACTTAGCCTTGGTTGATCCTGTGCAGGAACCGGACAGTCATGCATCGGCATTAGCTGCTGGCGCGACGGATATTCTGGCTAACGCGACTATTGTTGATAACTTGCACGATGCAATTTCAGATTGTGGACTGGTGGTCGCGACAAGTGCGCGAAACCGCACTCTGGATTGGCCTTTACTTGGCCCTCGGGAGTCAGCCGCAAAAGTATTGCAAGAGTCTACTCAGCATAAAGTTGCGCTGGTGTTTGGTCGTGAGAGTAGTGGATTAACGAACGAAGAGCTTCAGCAAAGTCACTTTCACCTGCATATTCCGACCAACCCGGAATATGGTTCACTGAACTTAGCAATGGCCGTTCAGTCAGTCTGTTACGAAGTGCGCATGCAATGGCTTGAGGCGGAGGAGAAAGTCGAAGCCGAGATTCCTGAGTACCCGCGAGTGGATGATTTAGAGCGTTTTTATGACCATTTAGAAGCCACACTGACAAATACGGGCTTCATTAATCCGAAGCATCCGGGGCAGGTGATGACGAAATTGCGTCGTCTTTATAATCGGGCGCGACCGGAAGAGAGCGAGATCAATATTTTGCGTGGAATGTTGGCCTCTGTGGATAAATCGATTGACAATACTTGACTAAAATAGTCGGGAATGTAGAATTTCAACTTACGAATAACACTTCCCGAGGAAATTGCTATGCGTCTGACATCAAAAGGCCGATACGCGGTAACCGCAATGCTCGATGTGGCTTTATTTGCAGCAAAAGGCCCCATTCCACTGGCGGATATTTCAGAGCGTCAGGGCATTTCCTTGTCGTATTTAGAGCAATTGTTTGCACGTTTGCGTAAGCACGGTTTGGTTGACAGTGTTCGGGGTCCTGGCGGTGGTTACCGACTGGGAAGTGAGCCGGCTGACATATCGGTGGGTTCGGTTATTCATGCGGTCGATGAGTCAATTGATGCAACGCGGTGTCAGGGCAAAGCCAACTGCCATGGCGGCGAGCGCTGTTTGACGCATTCACTATGGGAAGGTTTGAGTGACCGTATTTCCGATTTTTTAGACGGAATTACCCTTGCTGAGCTAATGAAAAACTCTGATGTAGGCGACGTTATGCAACGCCAGCATTTACGCCATGCATCGGACGAAGACATAAAAGTTAACTGCCAACTGTAACGGCACTTACCAGGAGGACCTTCGTGCCTAAACAACCCATCTACATGGATTATGCCGCCACTACGCCAGTAGCTCCTGAAGCGGCAGAAAAAATGGCAACTTGCTTAACCATGGACGGGGTGTTTGGAAACCCTGCCTCGCGTTCCCATAAATATGGCTGGCAAGCGGAAGAGCTTGTGGATATTGCACGGCATCAAGTCGCCGACTTAATTCATGCCGATGCCCGCGAAATTGTTTTTACCTCAGGCGCAACCGAGTCGGATAACCTGGCATTGAAAGGTGTTGCGCATTTTTATGCCGACAAAGGCAAGCACATTGTTTCGGTAAGAACTGAGCACAAAGCCGTGCTCGACCCCTGTGCACAGCTTGAAAAAGAAGGCTTCGAAGTCACTTATTTAGACGTTAAAGAAGACGGTCTTATCGACTTGGATGAGCTGCGTTCAGCGCTGCGCGAAGACACTATTCTGGCCAGTGTTATGTGGGTCAATAACGAGATTGGCGTTATTCAGGATATAAACGCAATTGGCTCCATTTGTCGTGAGAACGGCACCTTGTTTCATGTTGATGCAGCGCAAGCCGCCGGTAAGTTACCTATTGATATGTCCAGCGCACCGGTCGACTTAATGTCGATTTCTGCGCATAAAATGTATGGTCCGAAAGGCATTGGCGCGTTGTATGTACGTCGTCAGCCGCGTGTTCGTATTGCCGCACAAATGCACGGTGGTGGTCACGAGCGGGGAATGCGCTCAGGCACTCTGGCAACGCACCAAATTGTAGGTATGGGTGTGGCGGCAGAGCTTGCGGCTGAAAAACTGAGTAGCGACATTGAGCGTTTTGAGAGTATGCGTCAGCAGTTTTTATCGCCGTTACTGGCGGAAGAGGGCATTAAGCTTAATGGCAGCGACACGCAACGAGTACCTCATATTGTGAACTTACAATTCGCTAATGTTGAAGGCGAGTTGCTGCTCATGTCGCTTAAAGACTTGGCTGTATCCTCAGGTTCGGCGTGCACATCGGCCAGTGTTGAGCCTTCGTATGTTCTGCGGGCTATTGGTGTCAGCGATGAGTTGGCTCATGCTTCACTGCGTTTCAGTTTTGGTCGTAGCACAACCGCAGCCGATATTCAGCATGCGGTTGAACACATTTTGACGACCTATAAGACCCTGGCGCAGCGTTAGTCTTTTAATAATCCTGAAAACGTTTTCCGGAACTTCGCCAGTTTCGGTGAAATAACCGCTTGGCAATACGGATTTTCCGGATTTCTTGCATAGTAGTTTTCGTGATAGTCCTCGGCTGGGTAAAAGGTATCCAGCTTGGTCACTTCGGTGACTATTGGGTCAGCGAAGGCACCATCGTTTTCTAACTCCGCAATAATGCTTTCGGCTTCCTGCTTTTGTGCTTCGTCGTGGTAAAAAATTGACGTACGGTATTGAGTGCCAACGTCGTTACCTTGACGGTTCACCTGTGTCGGGTCGTGCAGCGTAAAAAAGATTTCTAAGATTTGACGGTAAGAGATTTGCTCAGGATCATAGGTGAGTTGCGCGACTTCGGCATGACCCGTGTCACCGGTACAAACCTGTTCATAGGTTGGGTTTTCAGTGTGACCGCCGGTGTAGCCGGATTTCACCGATTCAATTCCTTTTACTTGTAAGAAAGCGGATTCCACGCACCAGAAACATCCGCCGCCGAGAGTTGCTTGCTCAGTTTTGTTCGCTGCCATGATTTACTCCTCTTTGTCTATTTGAAAGCTAAATAGACGTCTATATGGCTAATTCGTTTTGTCATGCTAAATCAGAATGAACGAAAAAACAATCATTATGGATTCGATCTCGAGCGTATTCTCACGTATAATCCGCGCGACTAATTTTTCCTATCTTTATTGGAGTGAATACACATGGCTTTAGAGCGCACTTTATCAATCATCAAGCCTGATGCGGTTGCTAAAAACCTTATCGGCGCTATCTACAACCGTTTTGAGTCTGCTGGTCTTCGCATTGTTGCATCAAAAATGATGCACTTAAGCAAAGAACAAGCAGAAGGCTTCTATGCTGAGCACAAAGAACGTCCTTTCTTTGGCGCTTTGGTTGAATTCATGACATCTGGCCCTATCGTTGTTCAAGTACTTGAAGGCGAGAATGCAGTATTGAAAAACCGTGAAATCATGGGCGCAACTAACCCAGCTGAAGCACTGGCAGGAACCCTGCGTGCCGACTATGCTGAAACTATCGACGAAAATGCGGTACACGGTTCAGACGCAACTGAAACAGCTGCGCGCGAAATCGCATACTTCTTCAGCGACGAAGAAATCTGCCCACGTACACGCTAAGAACGGAGCTTTATGACCAACGCAATTGATAAAAAAGTGAATTTACTCGACCTAAATCGCGAAGGAATGAGAGAGTTCTTCCGCGAGATGGGAGAGAAGCCGTTTCGTGCCGATCAGGTCATGAAGTGGCTGTATCATTTTTGTGTTGATGACTTCGACGAAATGTCGAACCTCAACAAGAAATTGCGTGAAAAGCTCAAGCAAGTTGCCGAAATACGCGCACCGGAAATTCGCGAACAACAACAGTCGTCAGACGGAACCATCAAGTTTGCAATGACGTTGTTTGACGGCCAGGACGTAGAAACGGTCTGGATTCCGGAGCGCGATCGCGCAACCCTTTGTGTGTCCTCTCAGGTAGGTTGTGCTCTTGAGTGCACTTTCTGTTCTACCGGCGCACAAGGTTTTAACCGTAACCTAACGGTTGCGGAAATTATTGGCCAGGTATGGCGAGTAAACCAGTTACTGGGTGCTTACGGTAAAACGGGTATTAAACCTGTTACTAACGTTGTCATGATGGGCATGGGTGAACCTCTGCTGAACTTAAACAATGTTGTTCCGGCAATGGAGTTAATGCTGGATGACTTTGGTTTTGGCCTGTCAAAGCGCCGTGTGACCTTAAGTACATCGGGTGTGGTTCCTGCGCTTGAAAAACTGCGCGAACGCATTGATGTGATGTTGGCTATTTCTCTGCACGCACCAAACGACGAGCTGCGTAATGAAATAGTACCCATCAATAAAAAATACGATATTGAAGAATTTCTTGCGTCCAGCCGACGCTATGTTGAACAGTCTAAAGCTCAACATAAAGTCACGGTTGAATACGTCATGCTGGACCATGTGAATGACTCAACAGATCAAGCACATGAGCTGGCAAAAACATTAAAAGACACCCCAAGTAAAATAAACTTAATTCCGTTTAATCCGTTCCCGGGGTCAGATTACGGGCGTTCAAGCAATTCGCGTATTGACCGCTTTGCTAAAGTGCTTATGGAATACGGCTTTACCGTTATGGTTCGTAAAACGCGTGGTGACGACATTGACGCCGCCTGCGGTCAGCTAGTTGGTGATGTCATAGACCGCACTAAGCGTATTCTTAAGCGTCAGCAAATGCAGCGCGGCGGCGACGCTATTGCCGTAAAGACTTCGTAAAAACACTGAATCGCAACCACAAGGAGTGTGATAATGCGAGCCGCTTTGCTATTGATAGCACTGGCGTTGATGGGTTGTACCGCCAGTTCCAATGACCCATTGCCTGTAAGTAAAGACGTACGGTTACAGCTTGGTGTAGCTTACCTTAACAAGGGTAGACTCGAGCTCGCGAAGCCGCACTTGCAAGCAGCAATGAAACGTAATCCCCGTTCGTTAAATGCCTTATTTGCGCTGGCGCAGTGGCATTTAGCGGCAAATGAGACAGATTCTGCTTTGTCACTTTACCAACAGGCATTATCATGGCAACCTATGAGCGGTGCATTGTATAACAACTATGCGGTTGCATTGTGTATGGCTGGAGAATGGGAAGAAGCGCTCGAGTATTTCGATAAAGTACGACTTGATGCTCAGTATCCCTTTCATACAAAGAGCCAACAAAACAGGGCTCGGTGTGAAAAGAACAAAGGCCACTACGCAAGTCAGCCTTAACAGGGAACACCCTAACAATCATGACTGCTGAAAACGAACCAAATAAAGAGAATAATTCAACGGACTCTGACGTGGCACAAGAAACAAAACAACAGCCAGTTCAGGGACCAGGTGAAACTCTAAGAAAAGCGCGCGAGGCTAAAGGGCTGAGTCAGCGAGAAGTTGCTGATGAGCTGCGCTTGCGAAAACAGATCATCGAGCTTTTGGAAGCGGATGATTACGAAACGTTTTCTACTCCTACCTTCATAAAAGGTTATTTGCGTGCATACGCTAAGCTTTTGGACGTTGATGAAGAGAAGCTTTTTGCTGCTTATAAAGCAAAAGGTTACCAGGAAGTCCAAAGCACACAAATGCAGAGCTTTTCGCGTCGCAAGAAGCATCAAGAAAGCGATAACCGTTTAATGCTGATTACCTACGCTGTCATTATTATTGTCGTAGGTTTAGTGATTTGGTGGTGGCAGGACTCAGGTATGAGTTCAGATGAGCCAGCACAGTCATCAACCGTTGAAAGTGCAACACAAAGCAATAATGAAGCTGACGTTAGTGCAGTTGAAATAGACTCCGAGCCAAGACAACCAGAAATAGAGCCAAATACTGAAGAGGCGGTGCTAGAGTCAGATGTATCGTCAGCGGATACAAATATCTCGATAAACGAGTCAAACTCTGAGCCGAGCAATTCTGAGCAGAGTCCTGAACAGAGTAGTGCAGAAGAAAACAATGAACAAAACTCTGAGCAAAGTGCTTCTGAAACAACGGTAGAGTCTTCAGTTGCGCAGACAGAAGACGCTTCGGAAGAGAGTACAGAGCCAGCAAGCGAAGTAACTGACGCCGCTCCGACAGCGGAAGAAGCGCCTGCTCAAGAGGCGGTTGCCGAGGACGCTGCTGTCAGTCGTTTAGTCTTCGAATTCAGCCAGGAATGTTGGGTGAAAGTCGATGATGCAGAGGGTGAAACTCAGGCTGTTGGTGTAAAAGCCGCTGGTTATACAATGGCGGTTCCGGGTGAGCCTCCGTTTTCGATTACAATGTGCAAACCAGAAGCGGCAGCCATTACCTTTGATGGTAATGACGTTGATATGAGCCAATTCCGTCGTGAACGAGTTGCACGATTTACTGTGCCAATGTCAGAGTAACGACTAAAATAATAGAACCTGAATAGTTGTAGAGGTTAAGTAAGTAATATGATGCACGAAAGTCCAATTAAGCGCCGTCCTTCACGCCGTTTATACGTAGGTAATGTACCTATTGGTGATGGCGCGCCGATTGCCGTGCAATCTATGACGAACACGGAAACAACCGATGTCGATGCGACGGTTGCGCAAATTGAAGCTTTAGCGAGCGCCGGTGCTGATATTGTTCGGGTTTCTGTACCAACCATGGACGCTGCTGAAGCATTCAGAGAAATAAAACAGCGTAGTTCCGTGCCGCTGGTTACGGATATTCACTTTGATTACCGTATAGCGCTGAAAGTTGCGGAGTACGGTGCCGATTGTCTACGAATTAATCCAGGTAATATTGGCAAAGAAGATCGCATTCGTGCGGTAGTTGATGCGGCTCGAGAAAAAAACATTCCTATCCGAATTGGTGTTAATGGTGGCTCGTTAGAAAAAGACATACAGGAAAAGTATGGTGAGCCAACTGCGGAGGCTTTAGTTGAGTCGGCGATGAGGCACGTCGATATTCTCGACAGACTCGACTTTCACGATTTTAAAGTGAGTGTCAAAGCATCTGATGTTTTCTTAGCTGTAGAGTCATACCGACTGCTGGCGAAAAAGATTGATCAACCATTGCATTTGGGCATCACTGAAGCGGGTGGCAAACGTAGTGGCTCCGTTAAGTCTGCCGTTGGTTTAGGCATGCTATTAGCCGAGGGTATTGGTGACACATTAAGAGTCTCACTTGCTGCAGACCCGGTCGAAGAAATTAAAGTGGGCTTTGACATTCTTAAGTCTCTGCGCATTCGTTCGCGCGGAATTAACTTTATCGCTTGCCCCAGCTGCTCGCGTCAGGAATTCGATGTTATTGATACCGTGAATCAGTTAGAGCAACGTCTCGAAGATATTACGACCCCAATGGACGTGTCCGTTATTGGTTGTGTTGTGAATGGTCCAGGTGAGGCTTTAGTTTCTAAAGTGGGTTTAGCTGGCGCCAAGAATAAAAGCGGCCTGTATATCGATGGTCAACGTCAAAAGCAGCGGTTAGACAACTCGAATTTGGTTGATGAGCTGGAAGCGCAAATTAGAGCGCAAGTGAAAGCGGCAGAAGCTAATAAAATCGACGTAAAAGAAATTAACGGTTAATTTTACCCGCACCCCGAAAATCCTTATAATAGCCGCTTATTTTTGTAGCGATAACCAAAACGAGAAGGTTCCGTGGCGAATACAATACAAGCAATTCGTGGCATGAACGACTTGCTGCCCGATCAAAGTCCAGCCTGGCAGCAAGTTGAGTCAATTATCCGCAATGTCGCAGCCAGCTATGGCTATAGCGAAATCCGTATGCCTGTGCTGGAAAGCACTCAGCTTTTCAAACGTTCTATCGGCGAAGTAACGGATATCGTCGAAAAAGAAATGTATACCTTTGATGACAGAAACGGCGAGAGCGTGACGTTGCGACCGGAAGGTACGGCAAGTTGCGTCCGCGCTGGTAATCAGCACGGTTTGTTGTATAACCAAATACAGCGCCTTTGGTATATGGGACCGATGTTCCGCTACGAACGCCCACAAAAAGGTCGTTATCGTCAGTTTCATCAGTTTGGTATCGAAACTTTTGGCATTGATAGCGCTGACGCCGACGCCGAGGTTATTTTGCTGTCGGCACGCTTGTGGCAAGCTTTTGGTATAGCTGACCAGGTAGAGTTGCAACTTAACTCATTAGGCTCTAACGAGGCACGCGCGAATTATCGCGATGCGTTGAGGAGTTATTTAAGTGACTATGCAAGCGAGTTGGACGAAGACAGCCAGCGCCGCCTGGAAACAAACCCATTACGCATACTTGATAGTAAAGACGCAAATACACAAAAGCTTCTTGAGAATGCACCTAAGTTGTCTGACTACTGGGATGACGAGTCTCGGGAGCACTTCAAACAGCTGACAATGCGGTTAGAGAATGCGGGCGTTAAGTACACTTTAAACGAGCGTTTGGTGCGTGGGCTTGATTATTACAACCGAACTGTATTTGAATGGGTGACAACAGCGTTGGGCGCTCAGGGTACGGTATGTGCAGGTGGCCGTTACGACGGGTTAGTTGAACAGCTAGGCGGTAAGGCAACGCCTGCAGTCGGTTTTGCTATGGGTATGGAGCGTCTGGTGCTATTGCTTCAGGAGCAAAATAAGCTCACGCCACGTCGCACTGTAGATGCTTACTTAATGCCTTTAGGTGAAGAAGCGGAACTTAATGCACCACGTATTGCCGAACAGCTGAGAAACGAGTTACCGGACTTGAGGCTGGTGACGCATTGCGGCGGTGGCGCAATGAAAAAACAAATGAAGAAAGCGGATAAATCGGGTGCTGAAGTCGCTTTGATTATTGGTGCGGATGAAATCGCTCAACAGCAAGTAACGGTTAAACCGTTGCGTACTGATGAGCAGCAAGAAACCTTGAGCTGGCAAGCGGTTATAGAACGTTTGCAGCCACTGACAAGAGGGTAGTCTGGTGGATACAGAAGAACAACAAGTCGAACGAATTAAAGAGTTTTGGAAAGAGCACGGTAAGGGCATTGTTGCCGGTGCGGTCATTGGTTTTGGTTTGTTTTATGGCTGGCGTTTTTACGATCAGCACACCATGGAACAACAGCAACTCGCTTCAGCAAAGTATGAACAATTAACCACAGCGTTGTCTGAAGGTAGCGAAAATGCGTTGGTAGAAGCTCAGAACTTCGTATCGGACAACTCCGACAATATCTATGCGCATTTAGTGGCTCTGCAGTTGGCGAAAGAAGCCGTCAGTAAAGACGATCTTGCAACGGCAGTAACGTCACTGCAGCTGGTGGTAGACAATGCTGAAGACAACAATATTAAAGCGTTAGCAAGCATTCGCTTGGCGCGTGTTCTAGTTGCTCAGGACCAGGCGGATACCGCACTTGAATTGGTTCGTAGCTCCTACCCCGAGGCTTACCAAGGGTACGCAGCTGAAATTGAAGGTGACATATTGGCCAATAAAGGTCAGAACGAAGATGCTCGTGCAGCCTATCAGCGCGCTTTAGAAGCGGATGAGTCTCTGACTCCTGCGCTGCAAATGAAAATCAACAGTTTGGCTAAATCATAATGCAGTTTATTAAATCTCTGGTAAAAAGTGTCGCAATAGTTTCTGCAGCTGTAATTGCTGTTGGCTGTTCAAGCTCGGATGACGAAGAACCAAAATTTGCGACCTTGCAGCCAATTAATGCCGAAATCACTCCAAAAGTACTTTGGAGCGAGTCAGTCGGCAGTGGTATTGGGGAATATTTCTCTCGATTAAACCCTGTTGTTGAATATGGCAATGTGTATGCGGCTGACCGAGCGGGCATCGTCCGTGCTATGAATAAAAATAATGGCAAGAAGGTTTGGGAAGTCGATCTGCGTAATATGATAAAGTTTGATGAGGCTCGTGATGAGGGGTGGTTTGACGGCCTGTTCGCCAGCCCATTTCCCGCAAGAATTTCAGGCGGCTTAGTTGCGCAGTACGACAATGTATATTTAGGTACAGAGAACGGTGATGTGATTGCTCTGGATGCGGAAACTGGTGAGTTGGTTTGGCATACCGAAGTGGGTAACGAAGTCATGTCCGACCCGGCCGTCGGTGAAGGGCGAGTCGTTGTTCACACCGGTGGTGGTAAAGTGATTAGCCTTGATGCTTCGACGGGCGAACAACAGTGGGAATATGAGTACCAAACACCAATGTTGTCGGTTCGAGGTGCTTCGTCTCCGGCTATTATTAGTGGTGGTGTCATTGTTGGCGATAGTAACGGCAATGGTATGGTGTTAATTGCCGACAGTGGTCAGCAAGCGTGGACTCAAACAATTGGGGAAGCTAGTGGTAGTACTGAACTCGAACGCTTAGCTGATGTTGATGCAGCACCAGCTTCACAAGGCACCACGCTTTATATGGTAGCTTATAACGGCGAATTAGTTGCACTTGAGTTAATGAGTGGTGAAGTACGCTGGAAACGCGACTATAAGTCATTTGAAAACATGCTGGTAACGCCTGGAAGAATCTTCTTAACGGATGTGAATAGTCATGTTTATGCGCTTGATCAAAATGGCGGAATTGAGCGTTGGAGCAATACGCGCTTGTTTGGTCGTGAACTGTCGGCTCCGGCAAGACACCGTGGTCATATTTTGGTAGGCGACTTTGAAGGTTACTTACATTGGTTGGATGACGACTCAGGTGAAATAAAAGGACGTTACCATGTTGGTGGTGACGGCGTTTATGCTGCGCCTGTGGTTAGTGACAACGTTGCTTATGTACAAACACGTGATGGCGATATCATTGCTCTCGATATAAATTCAGGAAATTAATAGATAATGCTACCAGTTGTTGCGCTCGTGGGGCGCCCAAATGTTGGGAAATCCACCTTGTTTAATCGGTTAACACGCACTCGCGATGCGTTGGTAGCGGACTTTCCCGGGTTAACCCGAGACAGAAAATACGGACAAGCAAACTACGACGGCTATCAATTCATAGTTGTTGATACCGGCGGTATCCATGGCGATGAAGAGGGTATCGATGAAGAGATGGCGAAGCAATCACTGCTGGCTGTCGAAGAGGCCGATGTCGTTTTGTTTATGGTGGATGCACGTGACGGTGTCACAGTTGGTGATCAAGCCATAGCGACTCATCTGCGCAAACAAGACAAAAAAGTTTATTTAGTCTGTAATAAAATTGATGGCATTGATGCCACTTCCGCAATGGCAGACTTCTATTCTCTTTCCCTGGGTGAGCTATACGGTATAGCCGCTGCTCATGGGCGTGGTGTTGAGCAATTGCTAACAACCTGCTTTAAGCCGTTGGCCGATGATTACCCCGATGTTATTGCATCGACGAAAGAGGACTCTGAAGATCTCGAACACGATGAAATCGATTATGAGGCCTTGCCACTTAAGTTGGCGATTGTAGGTCGACCTAACGTGGGTAAATCAACGCTGACTAACCGAATTCTGGGTGAGGAGCGGGTTGTCGTTTACGATATGCCAGGCACTACCCGAGACTCAGTCTATATTCCGATGCAGCGTGATGATCGCGAGTACATTTTAATTGATACTGCAGGCGTTCGTCGGCGGGGTCGTATTGGAGAAGCCATTGAGAAGTTCTCTGTGGTTAAAACCCTACAGGCAATTGAAGACGCTAACGTGGTGCTTATTGTCATCGATGCGAGAGAAACCATTACGGATCAAGACTTGAACCTAATTGGGTTCGCGCTTAATGCGGGTCGCTCTATCGTTATTGCAGTGAATAAGTGGGACGGCTTAGAAACTGACCATAAAGAAGAAATAAAGCGTGAGCTTGATCGTCGCTTAGGTTTTGTTGATTTTGCGCGCTTGCATTTCATTTCTGCGCTACACGGAACGGGTGTTGGCCATTTATTTGAGTCGGTGGAAGAAGCTTATACGAGCGCAACTCAGCGTATAGGTACCTCTAAGCTGACAAAAATAATGGAAATGGCACAAGAAGAGCATCAGCCCCCATTAGTGGGTGGGCGTCGAGTGAAGCTAAAATACGCACACGCTGGTGGCTATAACCCACCAAGAGTTGTTATTCACGGCAACCAGGTGACTGACTTACCAGGCTCTTATAAACGCTACCTAATGAACTACTTTAGAAAAGCATTAGGTATTATGGGCACACCAATAAAAATTGAATTCAAAGAGCCGAAAAACCCATTCGCCGGCAAGAAAAACCAATTAACGCTGTCGCAGCAGCGCAAGCGAAAGCGTCTAATGAAGTTTTTGAAAAAGAAGAAGTAAACAGAAAATAAAAAGCCCGATATCGATAAATATCGGGCTTTTTTGCGTCAGGTAATAAGCTTAGTTAAAGTCAGAAGGTTTAAAAACATACTCTGTCAGGCAATAGTCACAAGTCATGACGATTTCGCCGTCTCTATCCAGTATCTCTTTCAACTCTTCAGGTTTAACTGACGCTAATGCATTCAGCGTCTTGTCGCGAGAGCAACCACAGACAAAACTGACAGGTTGGCTTGGATATAAATGCACGGTTTCTTCATGATATAAACGGTGCAGTAGCTCTTCTGCCGGCACAGTGTAGAGCTCTTTGGCGGTAATAGTGTCTGTCAGTGTGGCCAAATGTTCGAAGCCCGTTAGGTCTTGACCGGAAGACGGTAGCCGTTGCAATAACATTCCCGCTGCGTGTTCACCGTCAGCATGCAGCCAAACCTTCGTGTGTAATTGCTCTGACTGCTCAAAGTAGTTTTCAAGCATTTCAGCAATGGAGTCGGCGTCTCCACTGACAACACCCTGATACCGTTCCCCGCTTTCAGGCGTTAATGTGATAATTAATTGACCTTTACCAATCATCGAACGCAAATCTGTATCGCTTAACTCTGCTCGTAAACGAGCTATGCCGCGAAGCTCTTGCTTGTGGTTACCGTTGACAGCAACAAAGTTCAGAGGGCCGTCGCCTTGTAACTGAACGGCGATATGTCCTTCAAATTTCAATGTCGCAGTCAGCAATGAAACAGCGGCCATCATATGTCCTAACACTTCTTGAACAGGAGCAGGGTAGTCATGACCACGGATTAACGTTTGATAGCTACTGGTTAGCTGGACAAGCTCACCACGCACGTCATGGTCGTTAAATGTATACCGTGATAATTGATCCGTTGGGTACTCCATGGTCACTCCTTTTTAAAGCGAATTAGCTGACGTCGCTGCTTTTTATCCGGACGTCCGTCAGGGTGTGGATTATACAATGCATTAAGCTTTCTTGCTTCAGCGTTTTCTTCGCGTTTTGCCAGACTTTCTTCTGTCTCTCGATACAAAAGCTGCGCTTCGGGCGCGCCGCGCCGCTGCTCACTTAACTCCAGTACTTCGACTTCCTTACTATCGAACCCCTGACGTAACTTAATAATGGCACCGACCTGAACGACTTTAGAGGGTTTACTGCGTTGGCCGTCGTAGTGTACTTTACCTGACTGGACCATTTCTCTGGCAAGTGCCCGGGTTTTATAAAAACGTGCTGCCCAGAGCCATTTATCCAGACGAACACCGGTGTCAGATGTTGTACTCTTTTGCTTCTTTGTCATAAAACCGCAATCATTTCGTTATAAAGTTTGTGTTAAGCGATTGTTGACTCATGTTGGCTGCGCTAGAATGCATGAATCTCTTTTGTCAGTGTAACAAGAATAAGAATAAAGTGACTGCCAGACTTCAACAGTATTTTACGAATTCAGCCCATTGGCGCGGACTTATGCTCGCGCTTACGGCATTCCTGTGGTTTTGTGTTGCGGTGCTGCTTGCTGAGTTTACCTGGTCATTGCTGTCGCCCGATGAACCGGAGAGCACACAGCCGACTGTTCCTAAGTTTAACTCAACGTCTTCGTCTGCTAATTCCGTCGACATAAGCCGTATCGAGGCGCTTCACCTGTTTGGTCAGTCAGAAAAGCAGGGGCCGAGAAACTCGCGCAATGCGCCGAAAACGACACTGAATGTGCGTCTTATCGGGGTATCTGCAAGCTCCAACCCAGAGCGTTCTGCCGCTATTATTCAGCAGGGTAGCCAACAGCGCACCTATATTATTGGCGAAAGCATTGGCAGTTCTCGGGTGACGGTTGAAGAAATATACGCTGATCGCGTTATTCTCGACAACAACGGCCGACTTGAAACCCTGGTGATGGAAGATGTCGGTGAAGACCGTCCGGCATTATCGCTGACGGTAGATGAGGCTACGGCAGAACAAAATAATACAGATAAGCCAGCCGAGAACAGCCGAACGGAATTTGTCGAAACTCAGCTTAGTAATATAGCGGACGATCCGTCGTCCATTATGGAGTATGTGAGCATTTCTCCGGCTATGGAAGGAGGGTCGCTTGTTGGTTATCGACTAAAGGCGGCAAAAAATCCCGAACTTTTTCAGCAAGCAGGGTTTCAAAATGGCGACTTGGCGGTCGCTATCAATGGCTACGACTTAACCGATATGGAACAAGCCATGTTAGCCAGTGAGGAGCTGGCTAACCAAAAACAAGTATCAATCGAAATAGAGCGCGATGGTGAACGGATGGAGCTGTCGTTTGAGCTACCGGAACAACAGGAAAATTAATATGTCAGTGGCAAAAAGAGGCTTAAGAAATTGGCTCGGAGCCCTGGGGTTGGCAGTAAGCGTAATGAGTACGCCATTAACGGCGGAAGAATATGCAGCCAGCTTTAAAAATACCGACATCAACGAATTTATTCAGGTGGTAGGCCGCAACTTGGGCAAAACCATTATTATTGACCCAAATGTGCGTGGCAAAATCGATGTACGTAGCTATGACGTGATGAATGAAGAGCAGTACTATCAGTTCTTCCTTAACGTCTTAGAAGTTTACGGCTTTGCTGTGGTAGAGATGGAATCTGGCGTACTTAAAGTCATTCGAGACCGCGACGCTAAGACATCGTCATTACCTGTTATGGACGCTGACAGCCGAGGCTCTGGCGATGCAATGGTCACGCGTGTTGTTCCCGTTGAAAATGTTTCTGTACGTGAATTAGCGCCTTTATTGCGCCAGCTTAATGATCAAAGTGGTGGTGGCATGGTGGTTAGCTACGACCCTTCAAACGTTATTATGATGACAGGTCGCTCAGAAACTGTGCAGCGCTTGGTAGAGATTATCGAGCGGGTCGACAGGGCAGGTGACCAAGACGTTGATATGATTCACCTCGAGTATGCGTCGGCCAGTGAAATTGTGCGTATTGCGCAATCACTGTATGAAAAAAGCAATAACGACGGAACACCACCTCTGTTGATTCCTAAAATCGTTGCCGACGAGCGCAGTAACTCGGTTATTGTCAGTGGTGAACCGCGAGCCAGAGCTCGAGTTGTTAAGCTTATTAAGCAACTTGACCAAGACTTAAAGTCGGAAGGTAATACGCGTGTATTTTATTTGAAATACGCAAAAGCGCCCGAAGTGGTTGAAGTTTTAAATGATGTCAGTCGTTCAATACAGGCAGAAAGCGAACAGCAAACCTCTAATACCAACACAACACGTCGACGCAGCAACAATGAATCTGTCAGTATTAGCCCGCATGAGCCGACTAACTCAGTTGTTATAACGGCTCAGCAGGACATGATGGCTTCTCTGGAGAAAGTCATTCATGACCTGGATATTCGCCGTGCCCAGGTGCAGGTAGAGGCTATTATTGTCGAAATTATGGAAGGCGATAACGTCAACTTTGGTGTCCAGTGGATAAGCGAAGACGGCGGTATGGTGCAATATAATGATGGTAGCCAAGTGCCTATCGGTAGCTTGGCTGCCGGTGCTTATCAGGCTAGGGAACAGCCAGGCACAACAACAACGCGTATTACCGACGGTGGCGTTGAGGTAACAACAACTGAGCCGGACGAGCCCGGTGACATATCGCTGCTGGCTAATTTACTCGGTTCAGTCAATGGCATGATGTTCGGTACTATTCAGAATGACTGGGCTGCGGTAGTTCAGGCAGTGACTCAGGATACTAACTCAAACATCTTAGCAACACCCAGCATTGTTACGGTTGATAACGAGGAAGCGAGCTTTTTGGTCGGTCAGGAAGTGCCAACCATTACGGGGTCAACTACCGGTGATAACAACGATAACCCTTTCCAGACCGTAGACCGAACTGAAGTGGGCATAAAACTGAAAGTGACGCCACAAATTAATGAAGGTGATGCCGTGCAAATGACTATTGAGCAGGAAGTCTCAAGTTTAAGTGGCGCAACCTCAGTAGACGTTATTATTAATAAGCGTGAAATGAAAACAACCGTCATGGCGGACGATGGCGAAACCATTGTTCTGGGCGGCCTTATCGACGAAGACGTACAGGAGTCGGTGTCTAAGATACCGCTGCTGGGCGACATTCCTGTGTTAGGAAGACTGTTTAGCTCTACTTCAACGTCCAAGCAAAAGCGTAACTTAATGGTGTTTATTCGGCCGACGATAGTTCGCAATGGAAAGCGCATGCGAGAAATCAGCTCGGCAAAATACAACTATATGCGCGCACTGCAACTGGACGAGCGTTCACGCGGTATTTCCTTGATGCCAATGGAAGAGTCTCCGGTAATGAATGAATGGGACAGTGAGTTAACCTTGCCGCCCGGCTTCGAAGAGTACCTGGATAATAAACAGCCAGAGAAAGAGAATGACTGACGCGAGTGCTATTGCGACAACACGGTTACCTTTTAGCTTTGCCAAACGCTTTGGTGTGGTGGTTGAGTCGGGCGAACCTATGGTTGTGCACTGCCGTACTGGAGTCTCTGCACAAGCACTCAGAGAAGTGCGACGTAAGCTGGGTCAGCCTTTCACCTTGCAAGAACACCCGGCAAATGACTTTGAAACGCTTTTAACACAAGCTTATCAACGTGACTCGTCGGAAGCGAAACAGCTAATGGAAGACATTGGGAATGAGTCTGACTTGTTCTCACTGGCGGACGAGTTACCGCAAACCGAAGATCTATTAGAAAGTGAAGACGATGCACCTATTATCAAACTCATTAACGCCATGTTAAGTGAGGCGATAAAAGAAGGGGCATCGGATATTCACATAGAGACGTTCGAAAAGTCACTACTGATTCGCTTCCGCATCGATGGCGTATTGCGTGAAGTCTTAAAGCCGAATCGTAAACTGTCTTCTCTTTTAGTTTCCCGAATTAAAGTCATGGCACAGCTGGACATTGCTGAAAAACGTATACCGCAAGACGGTCGTATTTCTTTGCTTATCGCTGGTAGAGCGGTCGACGTAAGGGTGTCGACTATGCCGTCGAACCATGGCGAGCGCGTTGTTCTGCGCTTGCTTGATAAAAATAATGCACGTTTGAACCTAATGCAGCTGGGAATGACGCAGGAAAACCGCAATATCTTCCAGCAGCTGATTCATAAGCCTCATGGTATTATTCTTGTGACTGGCCCAACCGGTTCCGGTAAAAGTACGACCTTGTATGCCGGGCTGAGCGAAATTAATTCGAAAGACCGTAATATTCTGACAGTAGAAGATCCCATCGAGTATGCCATCGATGGTATTGGACAAACGCAGGTGAATCAGCGTGTTGATATGACCTTCGCGCGTGGTTTGCGAGCGATTCTGCGGCAAGATCCTGACGTTGTTATGGTCGGGGAAATACGAGACGTAGAGACCGCCCAAATTGCTGTGCAGGCATCATTGACGGGGCACTTGGTTTTGTCGACGTTACACACGAATACAGCTGCGGGTGCTATCACACGTCTTGAGGATATGGGGGTTGAACCATTCCTGCTGTCCTCCAGTTTATTGGCGGTGTTGTCTCAGCGCTTAGTTCGGACTTTATGTAGTAGCTGTCGTCAGCCTCATACGCCCGATGCGGAAGAGCGCCAGATA
>Ga0208813_1000848_pt1 | contig 19169 bp, 20 predicted proteins | sample MalvireepMed_904_FD_184250 | JGI IMG/M metagenome (GOLD analysis project Ga0208813, IMG submission 184250) | Marine viral communities from the Global Malaspina Expedition - Malaspina viral metaG DeepMed_904 (SPAdes) (version 2) | ecosystem: Environmental > Aquatic > Marine > Oceanic | place... | reverse complement strand
AAGTCTCTCACGCCCCCTGAGAGCAAAAGCCAGATTCCAGGCTTACCCGGCGCGGTGGCAGAGTGGTTATGCAGCGGACTGCAACTCCGTGTACGCCGGTTCGATTCCGACCCGCGCCTCCATTTTTACCTTTAGATATCAACATGTTGGCTCCTTTGGCTGTTCGATGTCTTAGAGGTGAAAAAATACTGAAAAAATACTGAAAAAACGTGTCCGTCTCAAAAGGTAATTTGGGGCACTTAATCTCGCGTGAAACGTATTGTTGTGCGAGCTCGTTTCGGTGGTTTGATAAGCCGATAATGCTTGCGCATGGCTTCGGTCTCGTGGCCTCCTTTGTCGTTTTCACCTTGTTCAAGATACTCTTCAGTCAGCCCCTTCTTCCTCAAATCCCTTAGCTGATATTGGTCGCCATAGCCTGTCTCTTTGCATGCTTTTCTCCAGGCTGCTTGTATCGTTCGGTGTTGGACCTTCTGAGCCCGAGAGCGCACGTCAAAGTACATGGGATAAACCAGAAGGTATTCGCTGGTGATGTTTTGCGACCTTTTGAACTCGATGAACCATTGCCAGAGTTCTGCGAGCTCTTTATTCATTTCTAGCTCGATCCCCACCCTGGTTTTGTGCCGTTCAAAGCGGACAAGGCCATAGACTGAGTAGCCGTCCCTCTCTACTGGCTCCATGAAAATCTCAGCCTGGTTTTGCTTGAGGTCGAAAATATCTATCGGCTGCTGGGAAAGCATATACATCAGGTCACATATCTTGGCTCGCCACGTCCCGTCTCGTGTCTGTTTGTTTATTTTGTGGATGCACAGGGCCGCAGTTATTTCCTTGTAGGCATCGTCCGGAATCAGCACCTCGCGCTTGCTTTCTGTTGCCTTGCGTATATCAACCATTGGGTTACGGTCGATCAAACCTTCTTGTACTGCATGAAGAAATACACGGTTGAGGGTATTTCTCAGGCCATTGTAATGGGTGGGCTTTTGCATCCAGGGAGATAGAAGCTGGCGAATTCTCCGCAGTATGTCTGGGTCTGTTAGGAGAAAGTCTGCTGACTCCTGTTCCTCTAATTGTTTTGCGTCATTGGCATAATCTATTCGAGTGGGTAACGCGATCGGCCTGCCCTTATTGGGGCCACGCAGGGAGAGCACCTGGCAGGTGCTCCATTTTACCTTGGTGCCGACCACGCAGTGCCCGAGCACGTCTACCCTCCATTTTTTGAGGTAATGCGAAAGCGTAATAGCCTCACCATCATTGTGGCGGGGAGTGGCAAGGTCCGAAAGCTTTTTCGCTAGAGAGTCAGTCTTTGAATCGGAGATTTCTGCCTGCCAAAGTCGCTGCAGAGCTGACCAGCGCTGGATTGCAATAACACGATCTTTGGTTTCCAGACTTCCTCGCTTGCGCGTGAGCGGGTGTACGACGAAATAGACATCATGAGCATTGCGATATAGTCCGGGGTAGGCCGCTAGCGACTCATTAGCTTTAGAGCGATTTCTAGGTGCCATTTTAGGATGCGAGGCTCCGGGCTAGTCCGTAGATAATTGCATCATCGGTTGGAGCGGCCCCATTGGTTCTTTGGGCCATCTCCATGTAGTAAGCGTCGAGATCGATTTTCCAGAGCTTCCCAAATTTAAATGCCCCCGGAATGATTGGACGGCCCTCGCAATCTCTCTCGCTGCAGAGCCTTCGGATAGTCGAGGCGGCTGGTGGATAACTGTCGTCCGAGAAGACGATCTCGATAAAATCGGCTATAGATACTGGTCGCATCATTTACTCCGTTCGTTTGATTGTGAAGCGTGGTTTCAGCTGACATGAATCAATATGCGTGTAAGTTCAAGATACATAAATCAAACGAACTGCAAGCGCCGAAAAACGATAGAAAACTCGCAGAGTTTTGTAGACTGACGCAATGAGCGGATGCGTTGAAAGGGAAAAGGGGAGGAAAGGTTGATAACGTTATCTGTTATTCATCTAGGTATAGAGCTTTTCAATTGTTGGGTTCAACAAACCTGCTTTTCATAGTCGAATCAGACCCACAAGGATCTGGTTTTTGGCTAAAGCGTCCATTTAGCACCGTACGGCATGGGCTTTAATGTCCGGAACCTGCGCGCCTTTTATCAGGCCTTTCCAATTCGGTACGCACTGCGTCCCAAATTGAGCTGGACGCACTACCGCGCTCTGTTTCGGGTCGACAGCACCCAGGCCCGGGAGTGGTATCTGGCCGTGGCGGTCAGTCAGCACTGGAACAGTCGGTCACTGGAACGGCATATCGGTACCCTGTATTACCAACGGCGCTGTAGTCCGGATCGGACAACCGTGCAGCAGAGGGCCGAGAAACAGACGCGACCATTGTCCGAGCAGGACGCCAGGCACTACCTGCAGGCCTTCCTGCTCGAACTGCGCAAGCTCACCCATCCAGACAGCATCTGATCAGGAGTTCTCCATCGTCAAACTGAAACCCGGTGAAGAGCAGGAAGCACTGGTAATTAACGACGATCTGGCGTATCCGGACTACAAAGTCTGATTCCCGGACCCCTCAGCCCATTGGCCGCCACCGGTGCGCCAATGGGCCTTTTCGTCAGATCATCAGCGTTTAGGTTGAACCCCCTTGGAAAAGTTTCCCCGCCTGCTCTGGAACGAAACCAAACTGCGCGACAATATCCGTTTTCTGACCCAAACCTGCGCCAGCCAAAACTGGCCAGTCAGCTGGGTACCCGTCACCAAGGCCACCTGTGCCAACCCTGATATTGTCCGGGTGTTGCTGGATGAAGGCCTTACCGAAATGGCCGACTCCCGGGTCGACAACCTGAAAATCATCAAAACCCTGTCACCCAGCTGCAAAACCCTACTGCTTCGCCTTCCCGGCTGGCACGAAATCAAAGACGTGATCAGGTACGTTGACACCAGTCTGATTTCCGAACAGGAAACCCTGAGCCGGCTACAGGCTGAGGCCAAAGCTGCCGGTGTGATCCATCAGGTGATTCTGATGGTGGAACTTGGAGACCTGCGCGAAGGCGTATTACCGGAACATATTCTGGACTTCGGGCGCTTTATTCTTCAGCAGGACCACATAGACTGGTGCGGCATTGGTACCAACCTGACCTGCTACGGTGGCATCCTGCCCACCCCCGGGAAAATGCATGACCTGCTGGTGCTTCGGGACAACATCCGGGCAGAGCTGGGCCACCCCCTGAGCGTGGTGTCTGGCGGTAACTCCAGCTCACTGCCCCTGCTGCTGGAAGGCGAAATGCCGGAGGGCATTAATCACCTGCGCCTTGGGGAAGCCCTGTTTCTGGGCAAGGAAACCGCAAAGGGACAGCCCGTGGCCGGCATGCACAGCGACCTGTTTACGCTGGAAGCGGAAGTGATCGAGGTAAAGGTTAAAAACTCAGTGCCCGAGGGGCTCAGCGGTATGGATGCCTTTGGCAAGAAACCGGAGTTTGACGACCTGGGCCTGCACACCCGCGCCATTGTGGCCATTGGCCGGCAAGATGTACCGATCGAAGAGCTGACCCCAAAAGACCCGAACATCAGAATTCTGGGCGGCAGCAGTGACCACTTGATTCTGGATGTAGCCAACGATGCCGTGCGGGTAGGCGACATCGTGAGTTTTCGGCTGAACTACGCAGCACTGTTGCAGGCTATGACCTCTCCTTATGTTGCCAAGGTGCGGGCTCCCGCAGCTCAGCTATAAAGCGGGCATTACCGCCCCCTGCCGGTGCCAGAGAAAAATCCCAGAAACCGCTTTTCCTCTGTCTGTGCCTCATGAAGTGCGATTGGCCGGAATCTTAGCCTGGTGCCTGGTGCGCGCTGAGCCAGGGCGTCCAGGCTGCGGGGGGTAACGGCTCCCAGTTTTGGATACCCTCCAATGGTCTGGCGGTCATTCAGCAGCAGGATGGGCTGCCCGTCGGCCGGAACCTGGATGGCGCCCAGACTGGTGCCTTCAGAAATCAGGCCAGTGCCTGCAGGTTTCAGTGCAGGGCCTTTCAGGCGGGCACCCATCCGGTCTGTTTGTGGCGTCAGGGTGTAAGTACTGCCGAAGAACGTCTCCAGAACGGATGCGGAAAACCGGTCGATCTGGGCGCCGGGAATCACAGAAAGTACCAGGTCCTCTTTGTAGTCTGGCTTCCAGTGCTCCGGAACTTTTCGGTTAGGAACTTGGCTCACGCGAGGTTGGCAGGGCAGGTGGTCACCTTCCTGTAACGGGCGACCATCCTGATGAAGGCCGCCGAGGCCTTCCCGCGTAAAACTGGCACAACTGTCCCCCAGCCCGGAATCTAGCTGAAAACCTTCAAGCACAGCGAGATAGCTGCGTATACCTGATTTGGGGGCGGTGAGAGAAACCCGGTCTCCAGCTTTGAGGTTGATGACGCTCCAGAGCGGCCGGCTATCCCCGTTCACCTTACATTGCACTTCTGCGCCAGTGATCGCGATCTGGGTATCAAGGTTACTGGTGAACTCAACTCCGCCGAAGGTAATTTCCAGTGCCGGAGCGCCGTAGGAGTTCTCCAGTAACCGGTTGGCCCAGGCCCAGGCATGTCTGTCCATGGCACCACCGGTTGTAAGCCCCATGTGCATCACACCCCGGCGGCCACCATCTTGTAGAAGGCTGAGAAAACCGGGTTTTGTGAAGATCAGGCCAGGTTGAATGCTCATGGTTGAACCCCTCCGACCGGTTTGGTGTTGTTTTCTGGTGCCCACGGCAGGTCGTCCAGTCGGCCGCCTAGCTCAAGATACTCAGCGCGGCTGATCGCACGGAAGCGAACCCGCTGGCCCGCTTGCAGCAGGGAAGGCTGTTCCCGGTGGGGGTCAAATAGTTTCAACGGCGTTCGCCCGATCAGGTTCCAGCCGCCGGGTGATTGCAGCGGATACATGGCGGTCTGGGTGTCGGCAATGCCCAGAGATCCGGCCGGTACTTTCGACCGAGGCGTTGCCAGGCGAGGTGTTGCCAGCTCCAAAGGTACTTCGCCGAGGTAAGCGAATCCGGGCGCAAAGCCGATGGCGAATACGTGATACTCCTCGGCGGAATGCTTCTGGATAACCTGTTCCCTCGTCAGTCCTGTGCTGGCGGCAATAGCGTCGAGATCTGGCCCGGTAGTGGGATCGTAAAAAACCGGAATTTCGACAACCTCGCTGGAGCCTGCGTGCGCTTCGTCCTCCGGAAGTACCTTGAGAGCTGCGGTGACATCGGCAACCAGCGAGGCCAGGTCGTCAGTCAGCAAATCGTAGCGCAGCAGCAGCGTTGTGTAGGAGGGCACAATGTCGATCAAACGCGGCCCCAGAGTGCTGGAAAGAGCCGTGGCGGCCCGCTGAATCCGCGCCACCAGGGCAATATCGATCGTGTCGCCGAAGTGAAGCGTAATGGTATCAACGCCGGTTACTTCATATCGCCAGAACATTACGCCCGAGCCCCCAGAGCCTGACGGATAGCCTTCACAGCCTCGACAGACTCAGCGTTATCGCCATGAACGCAGAGGGTGTCGGCTTCAAGCTGTAACTGGCTGCCGGTAATCGTTGTGATGGCACGGCCAGCGGCAAGATCACAGGCCTGGCGCAAAATCGTATCCGGATCTTTATGGACGGCACCGGGGAGTGTGCGGGAGACAATATACCCCTGGTCGTCGTAGGCGCGATCGGCAAAGGCTTCCAGAATCAAGGGAACACCATGGCGCAGGCAGGCCGCCCGGATGTTCTGATTGTCGGCGGTGGTCATAGCCATCAGCGACAGGGGGTGTGGCGAGCAACCAAGCACTTTGAGGATGGCATCAAGCACCTCTTCATTGCGCATCATGTCGTTGTATAGCGCGCCGTGTGGTTTCACGTAGCTCAGAGTGCCGCCCTCTGAACCAGCAATGTGAGACAGCGCCCCCACCTGGTAACTCACCAGGGCGGTAATCTCTTCCGGATGGACCGCCATCGAACGACGGCCAAAGCCCTGAAGGTCAGGGTAGGCTGGATGGGCTCCCAGGGCCACACCGTGGGACATAGCCAGCCGCACGGTTTTCCGCATGGTCATGGGATCGCCGGCATGGAAGCCGCAGGCGATGTTCGCTTGGTCAATAAATGGCATAACGTGCTCATCCACGCCCATGGTCCAGGCCCCAAAGCTCTCGCCAATGTCGCAGTTTAAAAGCATAGCCGCCTCCGGGACTGTTGTTGTTTTGTTTAAATAATAGCCTAGAATATAAATTATAGATAAATTGTTCGTAAAACAAGGTCGTTTATCAATAAAATTTGAGTAAAAAGTTTGACAACCAGTAAGGTCACCGCTAATTTGGTTAAATAAAGCACAGAATTGCTTTGCGAACCGAATATCTGGTGTGCCCTGCTGCACCTACAGCAACAATCACGAACAAATTGCCTGGAAGTACTTTTCCAGTGCACAGGAGGAGAAAATGAACGTGAATGCCAAGTACCTCGCTGCATTAACGTTGTCTGTCGTGATCGGCCATGCTCAGGCCGAGACGAACTGGGATATGCCAACACCCTACGGCGACTCTAATTTCCACACCGTCAATATCCGTGAATTTGCCGAAGATGTGCGTGAAGCCACTGACGGCGAGTTGAACATTACCGTTCACAGTGGTGGCTCACTGATCAAACATCCCGAGATCAAGAACTCCGTTCGCCGAGGACTGGTTCCCATTGGTGAGCTGATTATGTCCCGCCTGGCAAATGAAGACCCTTTATTTGAAGTGGACTCGGTTCCTTACCTAGCCAGTAACTATGATCAAGCTTGGGAACTGTGGCAGGCATCTCGTGATGTTCTGGCTGAGCGGCTTGAGCGCCAGCGTATGAAGTTGTTGTTTGCAGTGCCGTGGCCGCCGCAGGGGATCTACACAGACTTCCCTGTAGAAACCGGCAAAGAGCTTCAGGGCGAAAAAATGCGCGCCTATAACAAATCGAGCGAGCGTCTGGCGGAGTTGTTTGGAGCTGTTCCCACCCAGGTTGAGGTTCCGGACATTCCAACCGCCTTTGGAACTGGCCGTGTTGACGCGATGATTACTTCTCCGTCAACCGGCGCGAATACCCGTGCCTGGGACTACCTGAGTAACTTCAATCACGCCCAGTTGTGGCTCCCGAAAAACATGGTGGTTGTTAACACCAAGGCCTTCCAGAGGCTTCCGGAAAACGTTCAGAAAGCCATAGAAGCAGCAGCTGAAGTGGCCGAAAAACGGGGATGGGAAGCGAGCAAAGCTGAAACTGCAGCCAAGATCAAGGTTATGGAAGAAAACGGCATTAAGGTTTCCGAACCCAGCGAAGCTTTGGTCAAACGACTGCAGGAAGTGGGCTCCACCATGGAGCAGGAATGGTTGGAGCGGGCTGGCGAAGAAGGTAAAGCCCTTATTGATGCATACCGCGCTCGCTGATTCCTGACATTTTGAATAGAACAAGCCGGGAGCATATATATGCGCAGGATTTTGGACTTTTCGTATCGCCTTGGCGGATACCTCTCCGCGCTGCAGCTCACCATTATTATGGTCATGGTGGTTTTACAGGTGCTGGGGCGGATTCTTGACAAGGTGCTGTTGATTCTGGGGATGGACTCCCTGGGATTGCAGGTTCCCGGACTGGCTGAACTGGCGGGGTTTCTGTTGCTCGGGGCCACATTCACCGGGCTTGCTTACACGTTAACCGTGGGCGGTCACATTCGGGTGGATCTGCTGCACCGGACCATGTCAAAGCCCGTCCAGCGCGTTATGGACATTCTGGTGGTCGTGGCTGCGCTGGCGATCACGGCCTATGGCACTTTGTTCAGTGTGCTGCTTGCCTATGACAGCTACGACTTCGGGGATGTCTCAATTGGCATGGTGCCAGTACCGCTCTGGATTCCGCAGGCGGTGATGGTCCTGGGACTGGCCTGGCTGTTGATTGCTCTGCTCGACTCGTTTATCGGTTTGATCAGCGGACGAATTACCCACATTAAAGACGAAGCCCCGCAGGAGTAACACGATGGATATGATCTGGATGAGCCTGGTGCTCCTGATCGGGCTCCTTATTCTGCTGGGAGCGGGCTTATGGGTTGCCTTTGCCCTAACGGCCACAGGCCTTGCAGCTTTGCATTTTTTCAGCAGCATCCCTGTTGGCGACAGCCTGGCCACTTCTTTTTATGGTGCGAGCGTCTCCTGGGAACTGGCTGCATTGCCAATGTTTATCTGGATGGGGGAGGTCTTGTTCCGCTCCCGTCTTTCCGAAGAGATGTTTACCGGCATTGCCCCGTGGGTTGGTCGTATTCCAGGCCGGCTGTTGCATACCAACATTATCGGCTGTGGTATTTTTGCGGCGATATCCGGGTCTTCAGCGGCTACTGCTGCAACAATCGGAAAGATGTCGGTGCCAGAGCTGACCAAGCGTGGCTATGACCGTAAGCAGATTCTGGGTACGCTGGCAGGCTCCGCCACACTTGGGTTGTTGATTCCCCCGTCGATCATCCTGATTGTCTACGGGGTAGCCACCGAGCAGTCCATTGCGCGACTGTTTGTGGCCGGTATACTTCCCGGCTTGCTGCTTATGCTGTTGTTTGCAGGCTACGTTGGCATCTGGTCTAAACTGAATCCTGCCGGCGTGCCGGCGGAGGAGGAAGAGGCCCTGCCGCTGGCCGAGAAAATTCGCCGCAGCAAACCTTTGATACCGGTCGTTCTGCTGATTGTTGGTGTGATCGGGTCTATCTATGCGGGGCTGGCATCGCCAACGGAATCCGCTGCTATCGGCGTTGCGCTGGCCCACCTCTTGTCCTGGCGGGGAGGTTCTCTCTCCCGGGAAACGTTTGGTGACGCGCTGATGGGTACGGTGAAAACCTCCACCATGATCGCGTTTATTCTTGTTGGCGCCCACTTTCTGACCGTGTCTATGGGATTCACCGGCATACCGAGAGACTTGGCCGCCTGGATTAACACGATGGAACTGTCCCCATACATGTTACTCCTCGCTTTGACGGTGTTTTTCATCCTTCTAGGTTGTTTTCTGGATGGGATATCCGTTGTGGTGCTGACCACCTCAGTGATATTGCCAATGGTGCAAGCCGCCGGAATTGATCCGCTGTGGTTTGGTATTTATTTGGTGATTGTGGTGGAAATGAGCCAGATAACGCCTCCGGTAGGCTTTAACCTGTTCGTTATTCAGGGGCTGACGGGGGATAACATTATCCGGGTTGCCGTAGCTGCACTACCGTATTTCCTGCTTCTGTTGGCCGGCGTGCTGCTGATCACCATTTTCCCGGAGATAGTGACTTACCTACCCAATCAGATGGGTAGTTGATAGACTCGCGGCCTGTCCCCATCATCGGGCAGGCCACTTTTATCGAACAGGAACGTCTTGGTGGGTCTATGACAAAAAACACAGACAAGGACGCCGTTGGGCAAGTTGGCGAAGATCGTCACTCTGGAAAAACGGTAGGGCCAATCGTGTCCTCATCACATCTATCCGGTCGCGCGGCCGAACTGTCTGAGCTTGAGTTTGGCTTGATTGTTGCCGGAAACGCCTTCAACCGGTGGATGGTTCGCTGCATGAATGCAGCAGGACTTCCGGATCTAAGTCCCCTGGATATTCTGGTTTTGCACAGCGTAAACCACAGAGGTCGATCAAAGAAGTCGGCTGATATCTGTTTGGTTCTCAATGTAGAGGATACCCACACGGTAACCTACGCCCTCAAGAAGCTCGTAAAACACGAAGTGATAAACTCGGAGCGTCGCGGTAAAGAGACTCTTTACTCGATCACTGAAAAGGGCGAACGGCTCTGTCAAATCTATGCAGAGATCCGTGAAAACTGCCTGGTGGACTCACTCAGGACACTCGGGTTTTCCAATACAGATTTGGGCTCGATTGCCAGCTTTCTTAGAGGTATCTCGGGGCTTTACGATCAGGCAGCCCGGTCTGCTGCCTCATTGTAATCAACATCTGCCTTTGTGTACTGGCTTTTGCCTTTTTTCTATTTCCTTTTCAAGGGTTCGATTGAATTTTCAATGCGAGATCTGAGCCTATGCCAACGCCTAAGTTGACGGGCCGCTGTTGCTGCTTCGGTCGGTAAACTGAAATTTGGTTACGGCCCCTGTTGGGGCGAAGATTCCGAAAGTGGCCCATCTCTTGGCACCTTTGTTAATTTCGCCATTACTGAGAACCTTTATACCTATCTGGATTACGGTTCCTACCTCTAGAAATCTAATTATAGGGTGGAGGGTGTCGTGTTCCTGGGCATCGGCAGGCTCAAAAGCGTAGTCTATGAACTGCGACCGTGGCGCTCCGGACTCCAAGCGTTGATTATGGGTCAGCCGCAGCCGGTCTGGCCTTCGGCGCTGGTTTCTCAACTATCCTCCTATGAGAACGTCTAAAACTGAGTGGTCGCGATATGGGTAGAATGCTGTTGTTGCTCCTATTCGCCGCCGGCGCCTCCTGTGCAAGTGCCGACGTGACAACCGGTAAAGCGGAGCAAACGCTAAACATCGCAGTCATCGAGGATGTGCCCAGTGTGGCGTTAGGCATTCGGTTGCTTCGTGCTGCCTATAAAGAGCTGAACATTGAACTGGTGACACATGTCTTTCCGTCGCGGCGCGCGCTTATGATGGCAGAGCAAGGTGTCATGGACGGTGACCTTTTTCGGGTTGAGGCCGTCGGCAATGACACTGAAAGCCTGGTTAAGGTTCCGTATCCGTTACTGGAGGGGCAGCTCTTTGCGGTAACCCGAGAACCGGTTGCTGACTGGAAGGCATCGGCGCAGGAGTCTCCCCAGTTGGTTGCCATACGCCGGGGAGTGATTGTCGAGGAAATGATGGCCGCAAGTGCAGGTTTGGAACCGGTGCTTACCGAAAGTTATGCCTAGGTGAATGAGTTACTGGAGCGGGAAAGGGTAAGCGTGGCCCTGGTATCGGAGATTGAAGGTTTTTCCCCAATGCAGCACGCCAGCTGGAACAGGTTCCATCAGCACGCTGAACCGGTGACTACGTTCACGCTCTACCATTACCTGTACGAACGCCACACTGACCTTGCACAGCCACTGGCTCGTATTTTGAGGCGGTTGGATCAGTCTGGTGCCAAACGGCAAATTCTTGAACAAACCCACTCGGAATCCACCGCCGATACCTGGTGACTCCGACCGTGAATGTTAAAAGTTGTGATAGCCGTTCCTCCCAGGCAGTGTTTGAACCACTATGGATACATAGGGCAACTATTCTGCTTTAACGATAATAATGTCTGGCCCAGGAGCATCGTGGATACCTCACCCGCCTTTGATATTAGAAGTGCGCCGGCGCGAATCAAAAGGCCTGCTTTCTGGCAGCTGGCCATGCGCTGTGCCCAGATTGCCGGTTCGGTGGATGTTGCCTTCTTTTTCCTGTTCCTGGTTCTGGATTCTCCGGTCTTGGCCTGGGTGAACGTGGTTAGCGTGGCCATGTACATTGGAGCCTATTACGCTCTGAAGCAACGGCGTAACCGACTGGCTGTCTGGTTGATCTGGACGGAAGTGGTTGTTCACGCAGCCATTGGGATTGTGATGATCGGCTGGGGCAGCGGCTTTCACTACTACTTACTGATGTTTATCCCGGCGATCTGTCTTTCGGCACCCCGGAAATGGATAGTGCCCGGGCTGTGTGTGCTTTGGGCCTACTACGTAGCCCTGGATGTGGTGATGTGGTTTGTCGCACCCCTGCAGCCTATTCCAGAAACGGCCCTCAACCTGGTGCACCTGTTCAACTTGACCGTTGTTTTCGCCATGTTCAGTTATTTGTCGGCATTTTACCTGGGCGTTGTCATCGCGGCCCAGAAGCGGCTGCAGAAAGTGGCCATCACCGATTCGTTGACTGGCCTGCTGAACCGTCGACAGATGCAATACCTGCTCGATCAGGAAATTGAGCGATTCAAACGTTCCGGTGATCCAGTGAGCTTGATGCTGATGGATCTTGATCACTTCAAGCAGCTCAACGACAGCCGAGGACACGATGCTGGCGATAAGGTGTTGCAGGCTTTTTCCGACATTCTCCGGCAGGAGCTGAGAACCCAGGATTTGGTCGCGCGCTGGGGTGGTGAGGAATTCCTGGTGATCATGCCGCAGTGCACCGTCAGTGATGCCCTGAAAACGGCGGAGTGTTTAAGGGGTGCGTTGGAAACCTGTCGGGGGCTGGGTGCCAATGGGGGACAAGGGGAAGCCACGGTGAGTATTGGTGTGACGGATCTGCGCGAAGGAGATGACGCTGTCACAGCCGTTAGCCGGGCCGATAGGGCGATGTACCAAAGCAAAGCGCTGGGTCGGAATCGGGTAACCGCGGTTTGGGTGAGGTAGAGACTCCACGAGTGGTTCGGCTCGACGTGTGGCGTCAGGTGTAAGTCTGTACTACTTTAAACGGTAATCATTTTTACACTAATTGATCAAAAGGGAACCTAATCTATTGCTACGTTTTCCAGGGACGGTCGCATGTTTACTTTTCACCTTTTCAGCTTTACTTGCCCCGCATCTCCAAGCCTCCGATACGGTTCGGCTTACCACTGGACACTGGCCACCGTACTTTGATGAATCCGCCGATGATAATGGGCTGCTCGCCGAGTTGATCACTCAGGCCTATGCGACTCAGGGGCTGAAGACCCATTTCACATTCTATCCCTGGTCCCGGGCTTTGATGCTCGCGAAGGCCGGGCAGTTCGATGGAACGGCGGCCTGGTCGTGTGTGGAACAGCGGTCAGACGACTTTCTTTATTCAGCCGGAGTTCTTCCGTATCAATATGTGTTTTACCATCGGCATGCTTTGCAGTTTGACTGGGCGTCGGCTGAAGATCTGGAGGGGATGTCCATAGGCGCTACCCAGGACTATAGCTACAACGAAAAGCTCGCGAGCCTTGTGGGCCGAGGCACTGTGAGCGTGGATGTGACCACATCGGACGAGGCCAATTTCCGGAAACTGTTAGCCGGACGCATTGATTTGTTTCCGATGGATCCCCTGGTTGGCATGGCGATGATTGATCAGTGGATGACGCCAGAGGAAGCGAAGGAACTTACGTTTGCCCCCAAGCCCTTTAAAAGCAGCTATTACCACGTACTCTTTGGCCACAAGAATCCTCGATCAAACATCCTCCGCTACCGATTGAATGAAGGGCTTCGCGCTTTGTGGGCCAGTGGGGAGTTTCAAGAGATTGTCGAGAAATGGCTGGCCACCGAAGCCCCCTCTGATAATACGTTGGATCTGAAGCTGTTTCGGCCACGCTTTGACGGGTGCTAGGAAACCTGATGGCGTCGATGGGAGGGAACTAGAAAAGCGGGGGAAAGCGACTTAGTCTGCACATCTGGATTGAGTGGCCGTTGTAACAGGTATGACTCGACAGTAGGCCATGCTCGTTAACTCATAGTATCAACCGGAGAGACTGGATTTGAGCCGTCGCTGCGAATGTGCCTTCCTGCTGTTTTTCGTTATTAGTGTTTTCCCAACCATCCTGAAGGCAGAAGTCGTGAACCTGTCCTGGGATAACGACCTGCTTACCGGAACCGATCGCGGCTATACAAACGGGGTACGCTTTTCGTATCTGACGGACACCGCTGACGAGAACGATGGAAAGTCGGCAAAATTTGCCCGGGTTCTGCGTGATGAGCTGCGCTTTCTGCCAGGTATTGGAACTGTCGATTCAAAGCAGGCGGTAAGTCTGAGTTTGCGGCAATTCATGGTCACACCTGAAGATATTACGGTTGAAGATCCGCAGTTCGACGACATTCCCTATGCCGGCCACCTGTCGCTCAGCGGCACACTCTGGAGCTGGAACGCCGATACGATTACCGGGTTTGGTGCTCACATTGGCGTTATTGGGCCCGAAAGCGGTGCCGAGTCGGTTCAGAAATGGGTGCACAAAGCCACTGGAAGCGACAAGCCGCAAGGGTGGGGGAGTCAGCTTGGAACCGATGTGGTGGGTGGCATTCAGGCTGCGCATGGCCGAAAACTCCTGCAACTCGGGCAGGGCGGCAACATTGAACAGCGTGTGTCGGTGGTTGGATCCGGACTACTGTCGAGTTTTCGGACCTCCGCTAAAACCGGGTTGGTCTGGCAGCTTGGCAGACACCTTCCTATAAACTTTGTGCCGGACTACGCTGGTACATCCTCAACCATCGCTTTGCCGGGCTCGTTCAAGGATTCAGGCAGTAGCTGGTCAGTATATGTGGGGCTGGGGCTGGAGTATGTAGGCTATTCCTACATCGATGACAATGCCGGGGCTTACCGTTTCGACGAAGGGCCGCTGATTGGTCGGCTTGGTCTGGGCGCTACCTGGCAGTGGGATCACCTGCTGGCCGCGGTCACATTGCGTGCCTCGACCAGCGAAGACGAGCGCCATAAAGACAACTTCAGCTTTGGAACACTGTCAGTTTCTTGGGCAATATAGAAAGGTCGGTTTTGACCGTTGCTTACGGGATGTGGTGGCGCTTGTTCCCGCTTAAACAAAAGCGGACATTCGAGCAGGCATTTTCTAGTCGGTTTTGGCCGTGATTTTTGCGGGCAACAAACTCCGTTCTTACTCGGTTAATCAGTCAGAAGCCTTCGGCATGGGTAGTTTTGACCTGTCCTCAATATAGGCCAGGAGTGTGTAATGCACCGGGGTAAGTCCATCTCAATCCTTAGATGGTCCCAAATCCTAGGGTAAGATCAACTCGACATTTCTGGCTCCTTTGGGACACCCAGTGAAATCGTAGTCTCCGTTAATAACAGTAAGTGTGTTCACTAGTCTCCGGGCATCAGGGATCCGTTAGTAATCTTAACCTTTTGTCTTATATCGTTGTCCGAATGCTGGAAATTACTTACCTTAGTGCTGCAAAGATCACGTAACGATAACTATTTGTTTGTAAATGAAAAAGCTGTCAGAAAATCGACACTTTCAAGCTTTTTGACAAAGCCCTTACACAAAGTAACAAAACCCTGCTGGCGATTAAAAATCGATCACATTACCTTGGCCGCAACTTTTGATGACTCCAGATAAGAGGGTGCCTGAATTGCGTCGTTTGCCACTGATTTTTATGCTGATTATGTTCGTGTTTTCCGCCCAGGCGATTGCAGCCCCGAAGCTGACGATCACCAGTGACGCGAACACTCTAGTTCTGGACCGGAATGAGCTTGAAAGCTTTCCCCAAACCACCTTTTCGACAATCAGCCCCTATTTTGACGGGGAGGTTCAGTTTTCCGGTCCGACTCTGGCACGCGTTCTGGAAACATTTGGTGTATCGGGCGAAACACAGATCACCCTGACCGCTCTGAACGATTACAAGGTCACCGGTTCTCTGGAAGAGCTCCTCTCATTGGATGCGATCATTGCTACCCGTCGGGATTCCAGAACCATGCCGGTTCGCGACCGCGGCCCTTTCTGGATCATTCTGCCGCTGTCTCAGCGTCCCGAGTTGGATGAGGAAGATTTTCATCGTTATATGGTCTGGCAGCTCAGCGGCATTGAGCTTAAATAATCGTGAATAAGGGTACGCTCCTTTCCGGACTGTTTTCGCGGACGACGGTTGTCTTTCTGTTTCTGATCGTACTCTTGCTATTGGGTGGGAGCTTCTATACCTATTTCCAGGACAGAAAACTGCAGTCGGTGTCTCTCAGCACCATACGAATGGCATCCTGGAACTTGGCCCAGTTGGGCAATGAAGCGAGTGCGTTTGACAGGGAGCTCTCGCTTGCGGCGAATGGTGTAGGCGATCCGGATGAGTTGACCCTTCGCTACGACGTTTTGTGGAGCCGATATGACTACCTGCTCACCGGCGACGAGTCGCGGGCAGCGCGAGATCATGATGATAATGAGCAGCGCCTGGAAGATCTGTTCAGTGATTTGAGGGCCCTTGAAAAGCCAATTCTGGACGGGATCGGGAAGGGTGCTGACAGCCTTGCTCCTGTTTTGGAGCAATGGAACGGTCAGAAAAGCGGTATTCAGAAGTTGGTCATTGATAACTTCGTCGGCGATGAAGCGGGCCGCTTGGTGACTGCCGTGGAGGAATCCCGCGATCGCCTTGCCAATCTCCGAATACTCACCTTGGCGGCCCTGGTCGCGGTTTTCCTCTTTCTGGCTCTGGCTATAGCTTTTGTTCGCAGGCAGTCCAAGGTAGATCCCGTCACCGGTTTACCGAACAGCCAATATCTACACTCCATTCGCGCAGTGGCTTCTGATAAGGCCATCGTTACCTGTGAAATTCGAGGTTTTCAGCTAGTTCTGAGTGATTTTGGAACCGAAGGCGGCGATGACCTACTCCGGGTGTTTGCCCGAAAACTCAAGAAACAGCTGCGAGCGGGCGATGAGCTGATTCAGGCCTCCCAGAGCGGATTTGTGATGATTGTGGCCGTGAGTCCGTCCGAGGATATCGAAACGGTTACTGAGCGATTGGTTGATGCGACGACCTTTGATTGGCACACCCGAGACTCGGTGCTGCACGTGTCCGCAGTAATGGGGGTAGACCCACAGTGCCAGGACAATTGCCCTGGCTGGAGCAGTCGCTACCAGCGGGCGCACCGGGCACTGACCCAGGCTCGGCTGGAAGGACGGGATTACTATATCAACTGCGAAGATCTTCGCCGCCGGATCGAAGAGGACAGGCTTATCCACACCGGCCTGATTCGGTTTTTCAACAACGAACCAGGAACGCTCCATCTCAGCCTGGTGTACCAGCCCATCGTGAGTTCGGAAAACATCAACCTGGTTACCGGTGCCGAGGTGCTTCTGCGCTGCCGGGATGAGCGTGTCGGCTTTGTGCCGCCGAATCGTGTGGTAGATCTCTGTGAGCGTTACGGACTGGGTGTTGAGCTGGGTCGGTGGCTATTCAGGCAGATTGCCCGTGAAACACAAACCCTCTATCGGAACCTCGGTTTTGATGGCAATCTCTCCATCAATCTCAACCCGTCAATGTTGGCCGATCACCTGGTGCAGGACGTTCAGAGTCTGCTGATTGATGCCGGTATTCCGGCCACTGCCCTGTGCATGGAGATTACCGAAGACAATGCCGCCCTTGAATTCCAGCGCATCAATCAGCTGATCGGTAGCCTGCACGATCTGGGCGTAACCTTTGCCCTCGATGATTTTGGTACCGGGCATTCGTCACTGGAATATATCCGGGAACTGAAGGTAGACCGGCTCAAGATCGACCGCTGCTTCGTGAACGGCATTGAGGAAAGCGAGGACAAAGCCCGTTTCCTCGGGTCGGTGATCGCAATGGCCGATCAGGCGTACATGAAGAGCGTCATTGAAGGGGTGGAGAACAAAGCCCAGTGGCAGTTGATCGAGAGCATTGGCGGCGTTCTCATACAGGGATATTATGCGCACAAACCGATGCCACTGAACGATTACCTGGCCCTGCTCCTCGATTCGGGTACCTGTTACCCGTCCGTACAAACCAGGTCTTTGGCGTCTGCCAGTTATTGAAGGGTGTTCTGCATGAAGTTAAAACAAGGTTGGCTTCCGTGGCTGGTAGCACTGCTGATCGCTATCCAGCCCGTTATCGCTCACAGTGCAGAGAAACCGCTGCTGTTCGGGATTGTTCCCCAGGAGTCTTCCAGCAAACTGGCGGATCAGTGGACACCTCTGATGAGGCATCTTTCGGAACAACTGGGGCGGCAAGTGCGTTTTACCACCGCGCCGGACATACCCACTTTCGAAGAGCGTGTCCTGGCAGGCGAGTATGATATTGCCTATATGAATCCCTACCACTACGTGGAGTTCAGCCAGTCGCCCGGTTATCGCGCCATTGCCCGCGAGGGTGAGAAGCGGATACGGGGCATTATCGTGGTTGGGGAGGACAGCCCGGTAACAACCCTGGAAGAGCTAGAAGGAACCACTCTGGCGTTTCCGGCGCCGGCAGCGTTTGCTGCCACCATACTGACCCGTGCTGAACTGGAACGGTTGGGTATCACCTACACGCCTCGCTTTGTGTCCTCCCACGAATCCGTTTACCTGAATGTCCAGAGAGGCTTTATGGCGGCGGGCGGAGGAATATAGCGTACGTTTAACTCTGCGGTTGCAGAGGGCCTTACCGGTGTTCGGGTGCTTTGGCGATCCGAGGGTTATACGCCTCATGCTTTTGCGGTGCATTCGGGGCTGCCTGATGATCAGCGGTCACGTATTCAGGCGGCATTGACGGATTTGAGTAGCAGCGAGGAAGGGGCGGCATTGCTTGAGCGTGCCAACTTGAAGTCTCTGATACCGGCCGACGATAAAGATTGGAATGATGTCCGGGGCCTCGGCCTCGACTTTACCCAGACACAGGGTGACACGTGAAGCTGTCAATCCGGGCTCAGGCCGTGATTGGCATCGGCATGATCGAAGTCGTCATGCTTGTTGTACTGTTGTACTCAGTATTTCACTTCATCGACTCGTCAACGACCGATGAAGTGGAACGCCGTGCTCAGTCCATCGCCCGGATTTTCGCGGCGACCGCCGCGAATGATGTGTTATCCCTCGACCTTGGTTCATTGCAGTCATTTGTTGAGGCTGCGGCCAGAACCCCTGGAACCGCGTTTGCCCGGGTAACCGATTACAATGGTCATCTTCTGGCCGAGGCCGGTAACCCGGATGCTCTGCGTCAGTCTTTCCAGCGCTCAAGAGAAAACGTTGGCCTGTCTGATCTTTACATGGCGAAGGCCACGATCGTTAAGGCGGGTTTGAATTATGGCACCGTGGAGATCGGCCTGGATCTGAGGGAACAGCTGCAGGGTATTGAGCAGGTTAAGCGCAGAAGCCTGATTATTGCCGCTCTGGAAGTATTGGCCGCCGCTTTGTTCTCCATTGCTGCCGGTTATTATCTGGTCCGGCGACTGAAACACATCCGGCGTGTGCTGGGGCGGGTCAATAACGGTGAGTACAGCCAGCGGGTGAACGATTCTCAGCTGGATGAAGTCTCGGAAGTCGCTTCGGAAATTGACCGCCTTGCTGAGCGGGTTGCCTGGGAGAAGGGGAACAACGAACGGCGGATCGCCGAGCTTGAAGAGCTGAACGGGCTGCTCCAGAAAAGGCTTGCGGAGCGTAGGCACAACAGATGATTCGATGCGGGTCCAATGTGTGTTCCCATCAAACCCGAATATCTGCTTTGTGACCGTTCCACAGCCCACGTGAAACCCTAAACAAAAGCGGACATTCCCCGTTCTCTGGATTTAACTGGTACAAGCGTGCACTGATAATTTGAGTGTAAACTTTTCACAGAGCCGGCAGCGTAATGGCGGCTGCGGAACTACAGATAA
>Ga0208813_1000843_pt1 | contig 19280 bp, 7 predicted proteins | sample MalvireepMed_904_FD_184250 | JGI IMG/M metagenome (GOLD analysis project Ga0208813, IMG submission 184250) | Marine viral communities from the Global Malaspina Expedition - Malaspina viral metaG DeepMed_904 (SPAdes) (version 2) | ecosystem: Environmental > Aquatic > Marine > Oceanic | place... | reverse complement strand
GCATTTCCACCAAAAATAGCACCCTCACAAAGGTTTCACGTTGTTTAACAAAATAAACCACCTAACCGGGGTGATATTGAGAGTTTTGAGATAATTGTTAGTGGTTGCAACTAATAAACTCATCTAGATTTGGCGGAAAGTAATCACCCCTGCTCAAGGGGCCAGATAAGGCCAAGTCAACGATGTTTACAAGAAAAATCCTTGCAGTTTGTGTCAGCTTTGCGGTAGCCGGCTGTTCTGTTTCACCCGAAAAAATTTCTCAGGAAGAAATTCGGACCGTTGTTGAGTCTGATGTGAAGCAGTTGTCTGAGCACCCGCCCATTATGGGGTCGGTTGATCTTGACGATGCCATTGCCCGTGGCCTGCTGCACAACCGTGAGAAACAGCTGAAGAGCCTGGAAGCTGCGCTAGCTCAGGGGCAGATTAGCCTAGTTCAGCATGAGATGTTGCCGAGCCTGACCGCTTCGGCCGGGTATTCTAAGAGAGATGAGTACGCTGCCTCCGCCAGTGTGAACTTTACAGACGGCGAACCGGACGCTCTGAGCTCAGATCCCGCCTATTCAGTGTCCCAGGAGCGCGAGCGGTACACCACAGATGTTGCCTTCTCATGGAATGTGCTGGACTTTGGGCTCTCCTACGTCCGTGCAAAGCAACATGCAGATCGATACCTGATTGCCAAGGAGCGTGAGCGAAAAGTAGTTCACAATATTACACAGGATGTTCGTGCCGCCTATTGGCGAGCCGTCTCTGCAGAGCGTCTTTTGGTTAAAATTAATCCGCTGATCCAGGACGTCAATGAAGCTTTAGGCCAGTCCCGTCAGGTCGAAAATCGACAGCTGAGATCTCCTCTAGAAGCCCTGCACTATCAGAGAGAATTACTCGATATTCTGAGAGCCTTGCAGTCGATTCGCCAAGATTTAATCGGCGCAAAAACCGAGCTGGCCAGTCTGATGGGGTTGAAGCCTGGGACTCAGTTTAAGTTGGCTGATGTCGATGCGCCCTCATTCAAGGTTCCTGAGCTCGAGCTTCAGCTCGAGCTTATGGAAGAATTGGCACTGAACCAGCGCCCGGAATTGAAAGAAACTCTCTACAACCAGCGGATCTCCGCTGCTGAAACCAAAGCTGCCCTGATCGATATGTTGCCGGGAATTAACCTTACCGCAGGCGTCTATCACGACAGCAATGAGTACCTGTTGAATCAAGATTGGACGAGCTTGGGCGCACAAGTGAGCTGGAATTTGTTTGATGTTTTCAGTTTCAGTGCCGAGCGCAACATGGCAAAAACTCGAGAAGCTTTGGCTGAACAACAGCGCCTGGCTACCTCCATGGCCGTTCTGACTCAAGTTCACTTGTCCCGCATTCGTTATCAGCAAGCGGTGAATACTTACGACCTCGCAGGTGACTATCTGCAGGTTGCCCTTCGAATCAATGAGCAGACCGAGAATTCTGCTCAAGCCCGTCGATCTACGCAGCTCGACATGATTCGCGAGTCTCTGAATACAGTTCTTGCCGAGCTGAGGCGTGACGTTGCTTATGCCGAAGTACAGAACAGCTATGGCCGCCTCTTTGTAACAATGGGCATGGATTTGGTTCCAGAGGACTACACCCACCTGTCACTGGAAGCTCTCAGCGATCAAGTAGGTTCGCGGTTTAGCTCTTGGACTGACGGTCGGATTGATCCAATCCAGGAAGTGCGGGAGTCAGCTCCCGCCGGTGGCATTGAGGATGATGTGGAAGACTCAGATCCGACCAATGACAGCGAGGAAGACGCCTGATCATGAGATTTGGTGCCTGGTTAGTAGTCGCAGGGCTCGGCTACGCAGTGGTACAGCCTGCGTATGCGCAATACGACGCACCAGCGGTTGTTAAAGCCGTTAATCGAGCCGAACTGTCCAGCGAATTGGCGGGCCGGGTGACGAGCTTGCCTTTTCGAATGGGCGACACGTTTGAAAAGGGTGATGTGTTAGTCGGCTTGGACTGCAGGCTTTACCAGGCTCAGTCAAAGAAAGTCGCAGCGGAGCTCAAAGCAGCGGCTGTCAAGCTAAAGAGTGCTTCGGAGCTTCGGGAGCTGCGAGCTATTGGAGAGTTGGATGTAGCGCTGGCCGAGTCTGAACATGCACAGTCTGAAGCTGAACTGGCGATATCCCGCATCAATACTCAACGTTGTGAAGTTCGCGCTCCCTGGGATGGAAGAGTCGTTGAGCTGATGGTTAGCCGATTTGAAAACGTGACACAACAGCAGCCTTTGATTGGGATCGTCGATGATTCAGAGCTCGAGGCCGAGGTCGTAATACCTGCAGCGTGGCTGACCTGGCTAGAACCAGGGCTTGCCGCGGAGCTCCATATCGATGGCCTTGGGGTGACAGCTCAGGCTGAGGTTTCTGCCATCTCACCAGCTATCGATGCTGTAAGTCAGACAGTCTTGTTGCGAGCCCTGATCGCCCCTAATGACGCTCTGGTTCCTGGTATCACAGGTACCGCATCCTTCAAGCCGAACCCATCGCAAGGTCAATAAGAAAGGGCGAAGCCCTCTCATGGAGAATAATTATGAGCTACAACTTTCCCAATGCTCTGAACAAATTTCGTCGTAAGCCGCTTATCGCTGCGCTTGAACCCCGAGTTCTGCTTGATGGTGCTGCCGTTGCGACCACAGCTGCGATGGTTACTGATGTCGATCATCAGGATAGTACCTCACAGGACACAACTGAGGCGGCCGTTCACTTCGCTGCGCCAGCGCCGACCGAAAGCAATCAACGTCGTGAACTCGCCTTCGTAGATCGGGGAGTTGAGGGAAGCCAGGCTCTGGCGGAAGGCTTAGGTGACCATGTTGAGGTCATTTACCTGGAAGCTGAATCCAACGGACTGGCTCAGATTGTGGCGACTGTTGAGGGTGAGCAGGGCATCAATGCCATTCATATTCTTTCTCATGGCGGCGTGGGAGAGGTCAAGCTGGGCTCGCTGACACTGAACAACGATAACCTAGTGGCCAATGCGGATCTGCTGAGTACGCTTGGTGACACGCTGAGTGAGTCTGGTGATGTGCTGCTTTATGGCTGTTACGTGGGGGCCGATAGTGAAGGGCAGGGATTCATTGATTCGTTGGCCGAGCTGACACGAGCAGATGTGGGAGCTTCTGATGATTTGACCGGGGCAGAAGGTCTTGGTGGAGATTGGGTGTTGGAGGCAACAAGTGGATCCGTGGAGACTGTGGCGTTGGCTGCAACGGATTATGAGGGAGTGCTGGCTCCGACAGTCAATGCTGTTGCCGATTCGGTGATATACACAGAAGGCGGTGACCCAATCACGATTGATGCAGGCATCAATTTTAGCGGGGGTGGAGATTACCGTGAGGGATATATCCGTTTTAATGTCGACAATCCGTCAGCTGGCGATCAGTTCGTGTTGCAGGACGCCGACGATGTAAATGCTGCAGGCGCAATTTCTGTGGTTGGCATTGACGTCTATCGCGGAAACGGTACAGACAGAGAACGTATTGGTTCAATCGATTCAGTGGAAAATGGGTTAAATGGCCAACCCCTAAAGATTCTGTTGTCCTCGCCGCTACCAAATTCGGGTTTTGAGGAAGGCAGTAAAGACTGGACGCTCTCCAGCGAGGTGTATGGTGACAACGCCGGCGAAATTAACTTCGATAACTTTGCCATGCCGTTGGCCGAGGATACTGTTTATGCCGGTGGTACAGGTACGACAAACGTTCAGGATCCTAACAACTTCAACGCTCAGGCTACTATCTCAACAGGTACCGGTGTAGATGGAACAAAGGCTCTCTATTTGACCAGTTCCGGCGGTATCAAAGCAGGTGATCAGTTGAGTCCGAGTGGCTTTAAAGTTGATGGTTATGGCTCAATTCACGGTCCCTACGCTACCAGCACAGTTATTAGTGTGGAGAATGGGGACTCTATCTCGCTAGATTTTAAGGCGGTTGGAAGTGGTGATGATTACGAAGTTTTCGGCCTGTTACGTCGAGTAGACGTGAATGGGGATTTCGTCAGTGATGACCCTAATGATGCCACTAAGAATGTGATTCTCTTTGCTGAACGTGGTGAGGATACTGGAGGGTTTGTTCGGGTAGACAAAACCGGGTTGTCTAGTGGCGAGTATCGCTTCCAGTTTGTAGGGGGTACGTACGATGGGACGGGAGGCTATGCCGTTGGCTCCAACCTCTACGTTGACAACATCCGCCTGATCCCAAGCCAGCAGGTTACCGATACAATCGCTAGCAAGATTGCTTCCCAGGTAACCTATCAAAGTACTGCAGACGACACTGAAGTCGAGCGGGATATCACGATCTCTGCCATGGATAGCAATGGTGAGACTGGTTCTGACACGATTACTCTGAAGGTTGAGCAGCGCAATAATGCCCCAGCATTCTCGGGTGACGGCAGTTTGGCTGCCGTTAATGAGGATTCCTTGGCGCCTGCCGGGAACACTGTTGGTAACTTGTTTGATTCGCTCTTTGCTGATCCGGATACATCCTTTACTCCGGCTGATTCTCTGACTGGGGTCGTCGTGACCGGTGATAACAGCGTTTCCGCTGAGGGTGAGTGGCAATACAGCACTGACGGTAGTACGTGGTATGCCGTAGGTGTAGTCGACAATGACAATGGCTTGTTGTTGTCTCGCGATGCCAGTCTTCGGTTCGTACCTTCCGCTGATTATAACGGCACACCAGGCGGTCTCAGCCTACACGCGGTAGACAACTCCGACGTTGGCATAACGTTTACTGATGGCGCAAGCCGGGAGTGGTTTGACGTTACTGCCTCTGGTGTCACCGGTGGTGAAACCGCTGTATCAAGCAGTGCTGTATACCTTAATACGGCAATCACTGGAGTAAACGATGCTCCTGTGATGGAGGCACCCGCCGGCGGAACGGTCACCGATAGCGAAGACTACGATGACTTTGCGGATCTGACGGGCGCCCTGGTTGCGACTGATATTGATTCTTCAAGTCTCACCTATGGTATTGAAGGTGGCAGCGATGATGGCACATATGTCACCTTGGCGGGCACCTATGGCACGTTACAGGTATCGAAGGCGACAGGTTCTTACACCTTTATCCCTACCTCATCAGCGATTAATGGTCTGAACTCGACTGAGACGCAAGCATTTACTGTTACGGTTTCGGATGGCGAACTGAGCAAAACCCAGCAGCTCGAATTCACGTTGGAAGGAGCGAACGATAATCCCGTATTCGAGGCCGACCAAGGCTCAACACAGGTTTCTGTCTTCAGTTATCCAAATTTAAATGGCAACGATGCGACTCCAGCGGAGGATAATGAAAATGCTAACCTGGCCAGTATTGTCCAGTGGGTGATTAACGAGGGTGGCGATTACACCCTTGATACAGCTATTCAGAACTTCACGGATGCTGACTTTGCTGACAAGTTGTATAGCAGCGGCTTTTTCTTCATGACGGACATGGAGAGTGGCGATCCGAACAGTGAGTCCTTTTTGCCAGAATCAGCTAAGTCGGATATTCGTAGCTGGGTGGATGCCGGTGGCGTAATTATGATGACCGGTACCGCCGGCCAGCACGATACGGATTTTCTTAACGCGATCTTTAACTGGGACTTAACGACTGAAAGTGGCAGCAGTTGGGAGCTTAATGAAACCAATGCATTGGGGACTCCCTTTGAGGGGGGGCCTGCAAGCTTATCCGCACCAAGTGCGACGGACTCTATTGGGCGTGGCTCGGTTGAAGGCTTTAATGCGATCTACGGAGATGAAACTAACGCAACGGTTGCGACCATCGGGTACGGTGCCGGTACCGTTATTTTTATGGGGTATGACTACTACAACTCCGGTATAGCGGGCACTGGCTTTACCGATACCGCTACTCAGTATGGTGAAGACGTTTCTGACGGTGGAACCAGGAACGATGGTTGGGTGCGTGAGATCATCCCGCGTTCGCTGCAATACTCAGCCGACCTTTCATCGGATACGTTGCTGGTCGAAAGCGACAGCGCACTGAGCTCTAGCGGAGCTTTGAAAGTCAGTGACGTGGATCAGCCGGATACGGTGACGGTTAGCGTGTCGGGAGTGACCGCCGAGCAACTTGGCTCGGATGGTGTGGCTGTAGTTTCTGACGAGAGACAGCCAACAATCGCCGAGTTGTTGGCAATGCTGGATACAGGCTCGCAACCGAGCATTGATGCCTCAGCGACTTCGGGTGATGTGAGCTGGACGTTCAACTCAAACGGTGAAGCCTTCGACTACCTGTCCGCCGGCGAAAGCCTGGTTCTTTCCTATGAGCTTACGGCTGATGACGCCAATGGTGGCATTGCAACGAGAGCGCTCTCCATCACAATCAACGGTACAAACGATGTGCCAGTGCTCGAGCAGCCGGCACCTCAGGATATTGATGACACAGATCAGATAGATGCCTTTACCGACTTAACTGGCACTTTGGATGCCTCAGACATTGACATCGGACAGGGCAATCTGACGTTCAGTATTGAGGGTGGAGATAGCTTGGCCGGTGAGGCATCTCTGGCTGGCGCCTACGGCACACTTCGGCTTGACGAGGTTACCGGTGAATACACTTACACTCCTGATTCATCCGCGATAGACCTTCTCACCAGTGCGGAATCCGAAAGCTTTACGGTAACCGTTTCCGATGGCACCACCACTGTCTCTAAATTCCTGACCTTCAACATCAACGGTGTCAATGACCTACCGGTGCTGGATCAACCCGCATCCCAGCAGATCGATGATACTGACCAGCTTGATACCTTTTCTGAGGTGTCGGGCACGCTGGCCGCCTCTGATATCGAAACTGACCAGGAGGACCTACGTTTTGGTATTGAGGGCGGCGAGAGTCTGGTTGAGGATGTATCACTGCTTGGAGCCTACGGTACCCTGAAGGTGATCAAAGCAACAGGTGAGTACACCTATACTCCGGATTCTGCTGCAATTAATGCGCTTACCAGCGCAGAAGTTGAGTCCTTTGCCGTCACGGTGACGGATGGCAGCGATACTGTGACAAAAACCCTGACCTTTAACATCAACGGAGCCAACGACGTTCCGGTGATAGGCACAGTCAGCGAAGTTGACGACACTACCACTCCGCCAGATTTAAGTGGTGGCGGGAATCCCGGCGACGGTGCTGAGGTGCTGGATAATGGTCTTCTGCGCTTTGGTAGCAACGCACAGGACTCCATTAACGCAGTAACTGGCATGCTAGAGCAGCCGTTTTACTACGACGATGGTCAGGAATTTAAGCTAACGTACTCGAGTTATGCGTTGAACATGGCGCTGGGCGTCAATGGTGACGGAGCGAACGATTGGAATCTAAATGGTGATGTTGATCTGGCTCCCCGTTTCAGCAATATTACTGTCGATACCAGCGGTTTTAGTGATGGTAGTGGCACCTTGGTCTGGCGTGGCGAGATCACTATCAATGGTGCACAGTTAGCGGTTTCGCATGTCTATGAGTTGCCAGCTGATTCTGCCTATATAGAGACGCGCACCTATTTGACTAATATTGGAACCGCGGATGCAACTAACCTGCGGGTGTGGGTAGGTACGCAGGATGACTATATCGCAGGCAGTGATCGACCCGCCAAACAAAAAGGCAACCTTGTTGGCGGTGCCTTTGAAGTCAATACGAGCAAGACTGAGCAGGGTCAGGCAATAAAGGTTTATAGTGAAGATACAGCCGTCCTTTTCTTCAGTACATCCGACAAAGCCAATACGATTATCGGCCAGCATTACGGCTGGACACTGACGGATCCAGAAGACACACCTGCAATTGACCCTTCAGAGTCGCAATATGAGCAGCCATCTGATGACGGTGGTTATGCAATGTTTGTTCGAATGGATGATTTAGCAGCAGGGGAGACGCAAAGCTTTGACTGGTTCTATGCTGCAGGTTCTACCCAACAAATCGATGCCATCATTGCCGACGTTTCCGCTGCGGCTTCGGCGAACCTCATTGAAGGTAGTGGCCAACTGATTGAGACCGGTGAATTTTTCGTCTCCGATGTTGATGCTGGTGATATTGTCACTGTAGCGGCCAGTGAAGTATCTGCTGGTCGCACAAATGCAGATGGCGATTCCATTTCACTTGGCTCTGAGATTCCAGATCACGATACATTGCTGGCGATGTTGTCTGTAACACCCTCAACCGTTGTTGATGCAGAAAGCACATCCGGGCAATTTTCGTGGAATTTCGATGCTGGTTCGGAAGGTTTTGATTTTCTGCGACAAGGTGAGACGCTCACCCTCAGTTACACACTGACCGCTGAGGATAGCTTTGGCGCAACAGCGACGCAGGTGGTCGACGTTGTTATTGAAGGTATTAACAATGCACCAGTCACTCAAGATGCCAGCGAATCGGTCGATGAGAATACCATCGTTAACGGAAGTGCCGATGCATCGGATGTGGATGGCGCCATTGCTGGCTTTGAGCTAATCAGCGATGTAGCCAGTGGCTCACTGACATTTAATCAGGATGGTAGCTACAGCTTTGATCCTGGGTCCGATTTTGATGATTTGGCGGTAGGTGAGACTCGTCCGGCGGTGTTCACTTATCGGGCGATAGATAACAGCGGAGCCGTCAGTCGCGTGGCGACTATTACTCTTAACGTTACCGGTAACAATGATGTGCCGGTAGTGTCTTCTGATTCTGAAGCTATCCAGGAAAATGGCCAGATTGTTGCCATTGTGCCCTCAGCATCTGATGTCGATGGAACAGTCGTTGGTTATCAGTTGGAGTCAGACGTTTCATCGGGAAGCTTGGCATTCCATAGTAATGGCAGCTACACATTTGAAACCGGAAGCGAGTTCGATGACTTGGCGGTGGGAGAGATCCGCCAAGTTAGCTTTACTTATTCCGCAATAGATGATCAGGGTGGAGTAAGTGAACCGGGTACGGTGACGTTTACGGTTCTTGGCACTAACGATCTTCCGGTAATCAGCGTTGATACCTCTGAGGCCATTACCGAAGTTCCGGGCGATTCCAGCAACCAGAACCTGAGCGATGCGGGTACCATTACATTTAGTGACGTGGATACCACGGATACAGTGGATATAACGTTCGAAGAGAATGGTGACATTGCTTGGACTGGCGGTGCTCTGACAGATGCCCAGAAGGGTGCACTCATTGGCGGCTTCAGCGTGCCAAGCACGAATGGGGTGGCTACGCCGGGCCGTGTGGACTGGACCTACAGCCTGGGTGCTGTCGATCTGGATTTCCTCGCCCCCGGTGAGACGCTGAGTTTCAGCTACACCGTAACCGCGACCGACAGCCAGGGTGCGACGGCCACGGATACCGTGACGTTCACCATTACCGGCACCAACGATGCGCCGACGATCCGTGCCGAGGCCGCGGAGGCCATCACTGAAGCGCCGGGTGATTCCAGTGCTCAGACCTTGAGTGATGCCGGAGCAATCAACTTTGCCGATCTGGACGCCACGGATGTGGTTGATATCACCTTCGAAGAGAACGGCGACATTGCCTGGACCGGCGGCACGCTGACGGATGCCCAGACGAGTGCGCTTATCGGTGGTTTCAGCATTCCGGCCACCACCGAAGCGGCGGCACCGGGGCACGTCGATTGGGCCTATAGCCTGAATGAGGTGAATCTGGACTTCCTGGCCGCCGGTGAGACGCTGAGCTTCAGTTACACCGTGACGGCCACGGACAGCCAAGGAGCGAGCGCCACGGACACCGTGACGTTCACGATTACCGGCACCAACGATGCGCCGACGATCCGTGCCGAGGCCGCAGAGGCCATCACTGAAGTGCCGGGTGACTCCAGTGCTCAGGCCCTGAGCGACAGCGGTGTGATCACATTCGGTGATTTGGACACCACCGATGTGGTGGACATTACCTTTGCCAGCAACAACGATATTGCCTGGAGTGGCGGCACGCTGACGGATGCCCAGACGAGTGCGCTTATCGGTGGTTTCAGCATCCCAGCCACGACCCAGGCGGATGCGCCGGGCAGTGTGGACTGGGCTTACAGCCTGAATGACGTGGATCTGGACTTCCTGGCCGCCGGTGAGACGCTGACGTTTAGTTACACCGTGATCGCGACCGACAGTCAGGGTGCGACGGCCACGGACACCGTGACGTTCACCATTACCGGCACCAACGATGCCCCAACGATCGCGGCAGAAAAAGCTGCTCCGATTACCGAAGTGGGCGGCGACTCCAGTACTCAGACCTTGAGCGACAACGGTGTGGTCACGTTCGGTGATCTGGACACCACCGATCTGGTGGATATCACCTTCGAAGAGAACGGTGACATAGCCTGGACCGGCGGCACGCTGACGGATGCCCAGACGAGTGCGCTTATCGGTGGTTTCAGCATCCCAGCCACGGCCCATGCGGATGCGCCGGGCAGTGTGGACTGGGCTTACAGCCTGAATGACGTGGATCTGGACTTCCTGGCCGCCGGTGAGACGCTGAGCTTCAGCTACACCGTGACGGCCACGGACAGCCAAGGCGCCGCGGCCACGGACACCGTGACGTTCACGATTACCGGCACCAATGATGCGCCGACGATCCGTGCCGAGGCCGCAGAGGCCATCACTGAAGTGCCGGGTGACTCCAGTGCTCAGGCCCTGAGCGACAGCGGAGTGATCACATTCGGTGATCTGGATACCACGGATGTGGTGGACATCACCTTCGAAGAGAACGGTGACATAGCCTGGACCGGCGGCACGCTGACGGATGCCCAGACGAGTGCGCTTATCGGTGGTTTCAGCATCCCAGTCACGGCCCATGCGGATGCGCCGGGCAGTGTGGACTGGGCTTACAGCCTGAATGAGGTGGATCTGGACTTCCTGGCCGCCGGTGAGACGCTGAGCTTCAGCTACACCGTGACGGCCACGGACAGCCAAGGCGCCGCGGCCACGGATACCGTGACGTTCACGATTACCGGCACCAACGATGCCCCAACGATCTCTGCAGAATCCGCTGCTCCGATTACCGAAGTGGACGATGACTCCAGTGCTCAGACCTTGAGCGACAACGGTGTGGTTACGTTCGGTGATCTGGACACCACCGATCTGGTGGACATTATTTTTGCCAGCAACAACGATATTGCCTGGAGTGGCGCAACGGCGAGTGAGCCGTTGAATGCCGATCTGGCCGCGGCGCTGGTAAATGGCTTCAGCATTCCGGCCACCACCGAAGCGGCGGCACCAGGGGACGTCAATTGGGCCTATAGCCTGAATGACGTGGATCTGGATTTCCTGGCCACCGGTGAGACGTTGAGCTTCAGTTACACCGTGACGGCCACGGACAGCCAGGGTGCGAGCGCCACGGACACCGTGACGTTCACCATTACCGGCACCAATGATGCGCCGACGATCCGTGCCGAGGCCGCGGAGGCCATCACTGAAGCGCCGGGTGACTCCAGTGCTCAGGCTCTGAGCGACAGCGGAGCGATCACGTTCGGTGATCTGGACACCACCGATCTGGTGGACATTACTTTTGCCAGCAACAACGATATTGCCTGGAGTGGCGCAACGGCGAGTGAGCCGCTGAATGCCGATCTGGCCGCATCGCTGGTGAATGGTTTCAGCATTCCGGCCACCACCGAAGCGGCGGCGCCAGGGGGCGTTGATTGGTCTTACAGCCTGAATGACGTGGATCTGGATTTCCTGGCCGCCGGTGAGACGCTGAGCTTCAGCTACACCGTGACCGCGACCGACGGCGAAGGTGCGATGGCAAGCGATATCGTTACCTTCAGTATTACTGGAACCAACGACTCCCCAGTCTTCACTGGAGGAAAAATCGCAGGTGAGGTAATAGATGGTGAGGTGCTATCTGATAGCGGTTCGCTGACCTTTGCCGACGGTGACTTCAACGCGCGTCCTGAAGCTAAAGAAGTGACCGAGTCGATAACAGCAAGTCGAGCAGACGGAACATCTCTGTCCCTGACGGCGGATCAAAAGCAGGCGATCGAAAACGCTTTCAGTATTCATGCAGCTGATAGTAATACCAACAACGGAACGATCTACTGGGATTACACGATTGATGCAGCCGAAGTAGAGTTCCTGGCAGAAGGAGAGGCTGTTAGCGCAATTTTCACTGTCACCGTGTCAGATGTTGAGGGCGCAAGTGGAGTGGAAACCGTTAACGTCACTTTGGTTGGTAAGAACGATGCCCCGACAATCCGCATCGATGGTTCCGAAAGCTTCACCGAGGAAGCTGCAGCCGACCAGCAATCGTTAAGCCAGAAGGGCAAAATTAATTTCAGTGATGTAGATCTGACTGATATGACCGCTGTCGAGTATGTTTCCAACGGTGATTTAGAATGGAAGCGTTCTGATGGCAGTCAGGTCGATGGACTGCCGTCCGGTCTGGCTGAAGCGCTGATCGAAGGTTTCAAAACTGGTGGTGCTGAACTGCCTAATGTGGGTCAGATTGACTGGGAATTCAATGTAAGCGACGCTGATTTGGATTTCCTCAACGCTGGCGATACGTTGTCGTTTAGCTATACCGTTACAGTTGAAGATTCCCATGGGGCAAGTGCTTCTGAGATCGTCACAATAGTGGTTGATGGCACTAATGATGGTCCACAAACTTCTCGCTCTTTTACCAGCGAGGACACTACGGTTCAGAAAGGTGCAGATTATCACTTGGCCGTTGATAGCCTTTTCAGCGATAAAGACAGCACCTTCAGTCGGGAAAGCTTGACCTATCGTGTGGAGGGGCTGCCTAAAGGACTCAGTTTTGAATCATCAACTAGTCTGATTGTTGGCAAGCCTGCGGAGTCCGGTGCATTCACCGTCACTTTGACCGCCATGGACTCTGAAGGGGTGAGTGTATCGCGGACTTACGAACTCATCGTGACCGCAGTCGTTGGAAGTGATACTCAGGTTGCTCCAAGCGAAACTACTTCGCCAACGGCTCCAGAAACGGCTTATCAACCTGTCGACGCGGGTGGCTCCGAACAAGGGGCTGGAAGCAGTGGGGGCGTAATTGCACGATTTGAGTCCGGTGACCCGGCAGATACTAGCGGCTTCGTTTCCTCCAGTGGGGAGCCAGACTTGCCGGGAGCGGAGGATTTTCCTGCAGAACCTGAAGAGTCGCCTGTTGAAACGGCCGGATCTCCTGGCGAACGGGAAGGCGAAAGAGTTCTAATTGCCGAGCAAGGAGCATTGGTCGTTCAGTCGGAGAACGCGTCTGGCGTGTCGACAACCCGCGCATCGATCGATGTCAATGTTGGTGAAGACGGTCAGGTTGTATTTACCGAAATCCAGGAAGAAGCTTTTAGCACGGTCGGCTTGAGGGTTGTGAGCATTGGTCGTGTATCTGACAACTCCATTGCGATCGAGATTGAGGACAGTGGCTCGAGATCTGGCGTGACTGAGTTCGGTGGCAGCTTGTCCGATGGACAGCGCTTGCCCTCTTGGATACAGGTAGATCCCTACACTGGCGCAGTCGTTATCGAGAATGTACCGGCTGGACGGTCGAAGATCGACATTCGTATCCAGGCAATCGGTGGAGATGGTCAGGTTAGAATACTAGACCTTAACCTAGACCTGGATGAGCTTCTTAAGCGCAAGCCGACGGTAGAAGCTCCGACACCAGAGTCTCTGGGAGACTCCACTGGTTATCTGCCACTATCAGAACAGCTGGAAGCAGAACTGGCAGGAAAATATCAATATGGAAGCCAGTTAGTGGCCATGCTGGAAGCTTCGTAAGGTGCACCATTGAGTAAAGCCGTAGCAGCCCTATTGGGGCTTGAGAAGCAGCTGCGCAAGGCATCGGAGCCTGCGCAGCTTTATTACACGGTGGTTAATCAGATGGATCAGTGTGTTCCGTACACGCATGCTGTTCTACTGGTTGGCGAGGAGCTTGGCCGGGCTAACGTGATGGCAATTTCTGATGTGCCAACGGTGGACTACACCTCCCCGTTTGTACTTTGGGTGGAGCGTCTCGCAAAGCACCTGACCGGTACTGAAACTGGCTCTAACCAAACTGTACTAACGCCTTCAGATCTCCCGGCGGATCTGGCCGAGGATTGGAGCGAATTTAGTTTGCCGGGCTATCTTCTCTGGCAGCCACTACCGGTGGAGGCTAGGGACGACAAACCGGTAGGTGTGGCTCTGTTGCTGGGAGATCGGGCTTGGTCTGAGGAAGAGAGGGGGATTAGTGCTCATATCGCAGCAAGTATAGGCCACGCGATCTTTGCTCTCCGTCGACATCAGCCTATGGCTGGGTTCTGGGGGCGGTTTCGCCAGCGGAAAGTCTTGCTTTCGGTCAGTGCTATAGCGGTTGTGCTGTTATCTCTACCGGTAAAACTTACGGTTTTGGCTCCAATGGAAGTCATTCCAGACGCTCCCCGAATAATCGCGGCGCCGATGGATGGTGTGGTTGGGTCCGTGGAGGTGTTCCCAAATCAGCGTGTTAAGTCGGGAGATATTCTGGCGCAGATGGAAAGTAGTGATTTGGAGAGTGAGGCAGCTGTCGCACAACAGGCGCTGGCAGTATCTCAGGCTCGGCTACTTACAGCCCAGCAGAGAGGGTTTATGGACCCCGCGGAGAAAGCCCGTGTCGCTGAATTGGCAGCTGATGTAAGCCTGAAAGAGTCGCAGTGGAAGTTTGCATATTCCCGCCTAGAACGCTCAACCATCAAGGCAGAATCGTCGGGTATTGTCGTTCTAGAAGACCCCTCCGAATGGCAGGGACGTCCGGTTTCGACCGGGGAGCGGATACTGCAGGTGGCAGATCCTGACGATATTGCCTTTGAAATCAGCCTTCCGGTAAAGGACTCAGTTGCATTGGAACCTGGTGCAGATGTCCGGATTTTTCTCGATAGTGATCCGCTCAATCCTTGGCCTGCTAAGCTACGGCATGCGGGCTATGAACCGCGAAAATCACCGGATCAGCAAATGGTCTATCGACTCGTAGCGGAGTTGAATGAGGACATTTCTTCTAGGGGGAGCTTTCCGAGAATTGGTTTAAGAGGAACGGCCAGAATTGATGGCGATACTGTGAGTGCATTCTTCTATCTCTTCAGACGACCGATTACCGCCGCAAGGCAGTGGCTCGGATGGTAGACGTACGCCTTCCTAGCTTACGCACGGATCTGAAGCTTTATCCCGGACACCATGATGAGGATGGCGCGCCTCGGTGGCTGCTCTACGACGCCGTCAGTAACCGATACTTCACCCTGTTCGAGAGAACGCTAACCCTTCTTCGGCACTGGCAGCCCGGGTTAACCGTTGACGAAATGGTTAACCGGCTGCGGGATAAATCGCAGGATTTTGACGCGGAGGAGATCCAATCCTTTGCTCAGTTTTTAATAGCGAATCACTTAGTTCATGCACGATCGGAAAGTGCCTCTGGCTACTTTGCGCAGCAGAAAAGGGCGAAGCGAAAGAGTGCAGGAAGCTGGCTTCTGCACAATTATCTGTTTGTCAAAATCCCACTAGTACGCCCGGACCCCTGGTTAAAAAAGGTTGTGCCCAAATTAGACTGGCTCTTTCAGCCCTGGATAGCACGTCTAATCATAATCTTGGGGATTATTGGCGGATTCATGGTGTTGCGCCAGTGGGAAACCTTTACCGCCACATTCCTATATTTCTTCAGTCTCGAGGGGATGGTGCTTTATGCGTTGACATTAGCAGTAGTCAAAAGCGCTCATGAGCTAGGGCATGCGATGGTGTCCCGCCGTTTGGGGTGCCGTGTGGCCTCGATGGGGATTGCGTTTTTGGTCATGATGCCGGTGTTGTTTACGGATACGACTGATGCGTGGAAACTGAAAAGTAAAAAAGAACGCTTGCGTATAGTGACTGCTGGAGTGCGAACTGAACTTTACATCGCGATGCTGGCAACATTTTTGTGGGCTATCTTGCCTGATGGGCCATTTCGAAGTGCCTCTTTCTTTCTTGCTACGACCAGCTGGGTAACGTCTTTACTGATCAATATCAGCCCGTTTCTCCGTTTTGATGGCTATTACGCTTTTTCTGACCTTATTGGGGTGGAGAATCTTCAACAACGGGGGTTTGCAATGGGCCGCTGGAAGTTGAGGCAGTGGCTTTGGGGGCTTCAGGATCCTCTACCTGAACCCATGCCCAAGCCTCGAGCACGTGTGCTGATCCTTTATGCATGGGGAACATGGATATATCGCTTTGTCCTGTTCCTGGGTATCGCTCTACTGGTCTATCACCTGTTCTTTAAGGTGCTGGGTATTCTCCTTTTCGTCGTCGAAATTCTGTGGTTTATCGTCATGCCAATTTATCGAGAAATGAAGGTTTGGTGGGAGCGCAAAAGGGACTTCCGCTGGAGCAAACTGCGGATAGGGTTTTGGCTGGTACCATTCGGGTTGCTAGTTCTTTTAGCAGTCCCCAGACCAACCGAGGTGAATATACCGGCTGTTATTAAGGTGGCGGATTTCCAAAATCTTTTCGCCCCGGAGGCGGGACAGATCACACGGCTTGAGGTGAGTGCAGGACAGAAGGTTACTCAAGGTGACGTCCTGTTGGAGTTATACTCGCCGGAGCTTGAACAGCGCTTTGAAGAAACTAGATTCGAGATAATGATGGTGAATGAGCGGTTATCACGCAGGGCTGCCTCTATTGAGGATCGTGCCCTTGTGTCGGTGAATCAGCAGTTTCTAGCTCAACTTCAGCGTCGGCTGGAAGGTCTGGAGTCTCGATTGGATCGGCTGAAATTACGGGCGCCATTTTCCGGGCGGGTAGATCTGAAAGCACCGCTCCATGAGGGGCAGTGGCGTGGTGAGAATGATGCTCTGATTAGCGTCCATAGTGCTGAAAGTATTGTGATTGACGGGTTAGTCAGCGAGCAGGATTTGGAGGCGATTGAGACCGGGCAAACCGGAGTGTTCATTGCGGATAGTGGTGAGCATAGGGCTTTGCCTTTGTCGATATCAAACATCAACGTCAGCGCCGTTCCCTTTCTTCGTTATCAGGAGTTGGCATCGGATAATGGTGGGCCAATTGCTGTTCGGCAAGTCGGAGAACAGTTGGTACCGGAGTCAGCGCTGTATCGAGTTGAAGCTAAATTGGAGGAGGATGCGCCTAATTGGTCATTAACTCGGCAGCAACCAGGAATGCTCGTGATTGATGGTGCCTCCCGTAGTTGGTTGTTGAATCAGTTCCGCCGAATATTCGCAGTATTTCTGAGAGAAACGGGGTTTTAGAGTCAGCCAAGAATGACCGAGGCTGGTACGGATCTGAGCCTGTAGATAAAACTGTGTAACCGCCCCTGAGTTACAAGTGGCTATCTAGGCAGCGATTGAGCTCGGTGACAAAGCAATTCAGTGCCGACTTTCAATCACGGATTGGCATCGTCTACTTCGTTGAGGCCTGCTCGATCGCAGGCCCTCTCACTTTGAAAAACAGTGTTGCTGAAATGTCAGCGTCGTACGTTTCGGTCAAGGCATCTACTACATCCCGAGTCCCCGGACGCGCCTCCTTCGGCATGGTATATTCAAAAATAATAATCCACGCTGCTTAATTTTTAGTATCTATGGCTTCCCCGGGAGATTAGCAAGCTTTTTGCTAATTGATTCTAATGTGGTCCGCGCTAATCGCAGGAGCTAACTCTCAAACAATGGCAATCAATTTCTACGAGAAAGGCCAGCTTTCCTCAGGTTTTTGTGGCTGGAGAGTGGTTGCCACCATTCGTGGCAAACGCTATCAGAAGTATTTTTCACTGAACCGCCCGAGTAAACGCATCCCCGAAGAACTCTGGTTCCGCTATCAGGAAACCCGTGCCAGATACTATGAAGCCCGATGGCAGGCACGTTCCGCCGCGGTTCAGTATCGGGATTTCATTTCTAAGAATCATTATTCTACGCTGCCGCACCGAGGTGTAGGTTTTCAGGGAATTACGCTGGGTATTGGGCGTGGGAATCGTTGCAAGCAGGATCATTGTTATTTTTCTGTGAACCTGCGGGGTAGGGCGGCGAAGGTATTCATAACCGAAGACCGGCCCCTGACGGCGGCATGGCACCATGCCGTGGATGTGTGGGGCAAAGGGTTTGAGATACGCCCGAAAGATATCGCTGCAAAACGGACGTTGGTTCCGGCTCCAGATCAGTTTAAAGCACTGCGCAAACAGATGAATGAAAACGAAGGCGCCGATCTTTCGGCGTCGGTGCTGCACCACGTATACCAGGAGCAGCGTGAGGGGATTGGGAAGCAGAAGGTTGCGAAGGTGTTTGATAAGCCAGCAACTCAGGATGAGTTGCTGTCATTTTCGGCGAATTTGCAGCGGGAGATTGAGGCGTTTCGAAAGTCTTAGCGTCAGGCTGCGCCCTCAATCGTGCTGGATTTGACCAAGTCATGTGTTTGCAACAGTTCCTTGCTTGAATGCTCGGCATCGAAGCGGTCGGCTAGCTTCGAGCCAAGGTAGGTTGTAACTCTCAGGACGAGTTCTTTCTCGCCGGTAGGTACCGGTTGGTTGTGGGAGACCTTCAGTGTCCGTGATGATGAGTACATTTGGTAGGCTCGAGGCCCGAGTCGTGTGGGTTTGCGCTGAGAGCTGTCTGGAGATCGTTGAATTAGCAACGCAGGACGCTCACGGGGAGCTTCAGCCGATCAATTACGTTGTGAATATTCTGGGTGAGGGCGCCGTTTATGAATCGGCCAGTCTTGATTGCGCAACGCAATATCGGGACATGCTCGTGGGAGTCTGAATTCTGTTCTGTTGGCAATGTGGGGAATAGCTGCCTGCAACTTGAGCCAAGCGAGGCGGCTATACTAGGGCAAAGAGACAGGCAGTCTGCACGAGTTAAAGAAACTGCGACCGTTTGATGAATAGATGCTGTCTCCCCAGCGTTGGATGGTGAGCAACTGCATGGCTATTCCTCGCATATAATTCGATCTCGGCCCTCTGTCTTGGCCTGATAGAGCAACTCATCCGCTCGCTGCATGGCCTCTGCCGGGCTTTGTTTTCCGTTAAATATGCAAAGTCCTGCACTGAAGGTGATGGCGCCGGGCGCTGAGTCAACGGCGATCAGGTCATTCTGCCGGAGGGCTGTACGAAGCCGTTCGGCGGCGAGAAGTGCATTGTTTAATGTGGTTCTAGGCATGAGGACCGCAAATTCCTCGCTTCCCCAGCGTGCCAGGATGTCACTTTGTCGAAACACATCGCGGCAGACATCCGCAAAACCGGTGAGCGCCCGATCGCCAACGTGATGGCCAAACTGGTCATTGATCTCTTTGAAAAAGTCCAGATCGATCATCATCAGAACGGCTGGTGGAGCGCCCTGTTGTATTCGAATAGCCTCCCGCTCCAAAAGCTGTTCGAAAGAGCCTCGATTGAGTAAGCC
>Ga0208813_1000834_pt1 | contig 19468 bp, 17 predicted proteins | sample MalvireepMed_904_FD_184250 | JGI IMG/M metagenome (GOLD analysis project Ga0208813, IMG submission 184250) | Marine viral communities from the Global Malaspina Expedition - Malaspina viral metaG DeepMed_904 (SPAdes) (version 2) | ecosystem: Environmental > Aquatic > Marine > Oceanic | place... | reverse complement strand
GCCGGTGAGGTCTTTGCCTTCACGCAACTGCTTTAAAGCGGCATCCATGTCGAAATTGGTTTTGGTCATATGTCATCTCTTTTTTGCTTAGTTTAACGAAATGACACAGAATTCTGAACACTACCCGCATCAAGCTCTCGTTTGCATGACGCAGTTCCGCAGTCTGATGCTCAATTTCATTCTGCATCAATTCTCGTTGCTTCAGACGTTCGAGTGCGTTAACCACATGCTGAGACACGAAGGTTAGCAGGTCCTCGTCCTTTTCATCATAGCGGAAAGATTCATCATAACTCTGCACCACCATTACACCGATCACCGAGTCCTGGCTTTTTAAAGGAACGCCTAACCAGTCGACATGAGTCGCTCCCATCTCTTTTACTTCGCCCTCTTCAATCAGCTTTTGGTAGACCTCCGGCGGGCAAAGGAGTGGTTTTCCGGTTCGCAATATATAGCCGGTTAAACCAGAGCTAAGTTTTTCGACCGGCAATTGCTCAAAAAGGGTGTCTTGATCGACTTCGTCCACAAAATAGACAAACTTGACGACTTCCTGCTGCGCGTCATAAAGGCAGATGTAGAAGTTTTTGGCAAACATGAGTTTGCCAATAATCTCGTGTACTGAACAATAAAAATTGTCCATATCACGCACTTGAGCGGCTAACTCGGAAATTTGGAAGAGTGCATTCTGAATAACTTCAGCGGAGCGATATTTATGCGTTAATTGCTTAAGCCGGGACACGACTTTCCTGAGCTTGAGGTTTTCGACCTCAAGCTTTGCGGATTCGTTATTAATATCAGACCCTTGCACTCGCTTACACTTACCTAAAGCTTATCTAATATAGGCATCATAGAGACTTTTATCTTTATGTTATGATTTGTAACAAACGTAAAGTATAAACACCTGTTTAAAAGAAGCAAGATCTGTGATGAAGATTTGTTCAAGTCGCTTATTATGACGTCAATAAAACTAAAAAAGCCACCCGTAGGTGGCTTCTCTAAGTAATCGTAATGCTGCTTGAATTAGATGTCTGCAATCATGTAATCAATCGCAGCCTGAATCTCATCATCCGAGCAATCTGAACAGGTACCTTTTGGCGGCATAGCGTTGTAACCATTAATAGCATGGCTTAAGACAGTATCCATACCTTGAGCCAAACGAGGCTCCCAATCTTCCGCGTTATTTATTTTCGGTGCACCCATCACGCCCGAGGTATGGCACGCGGCGCAGAAGGTATTGTAAACTTGCTCACCCGAACGCGCACCGCCGCCTGATGATGCTTGTTGATCGCTTTGCTCTCCAGCCACATAATGTTGTGCAGCAGGCTCGATACGCTTTTCGATCGCTTCTTTCGACATTTTGTCCTGTACCGACGCGGCACCGGCAGCTACTGCAAATACTGCAGCGATTGAGGCAATAAGGCCTTTAGATGCTAGAGATTTAATACGTTTCACTGGTTTCTCCTAAAGTGGCTGGTGATCATCTTACCCAGTTTGTGGTCTGATTATAACCACAAATGTGCACAGGATAAACACTTGGCTGAGGTAACCCGAAAAATAGCACTACTTGATTTAGATGCGTTCTTTGCTTCTGTCGAAGTGTTACGTGATCCCAGTCTCAGGCACAAGCCTTTTGCGGTGGGCGGAGGCGGCGATCGCGGGGTTGTTGCGACCGCGAACTACCTGGCCCGGCGCTATGGTGTTAGCAGCGCCATGCCCGGCAGCCAGGCGCGCCGTCTATGCCCGCAACTGATTTTTGTAAAGCCCGATCATGCCCGCTATCGCGACGTATCACGGCAAGTTTTACAATTGCTTACTGAAGTCACAGATATTATTGAGCCCGCTTCTATTGATGAGTTTTATCTGGATTTAACCGAAAATACCTTGTTTAAAGGCAGCGCCTCGCTAACTATGCAAGCCTTACGACAAAAAATTAGTCAGTTGGGTATTACCGGCTCGGCGGGTATATCAAATCAAAAAATGGTCGCCAAAATTGCCAGTGACGAACGCAAACCTGACGGTCAGTTTTTGGTCACGCCGGAGCAGATATACGAGTACATTTCTCAACTTGATCTGAAACGAATTCCCGGCGTTGGCCCCAAAAGCCAAAAGCTGTTAGCCCAGCATGGCTTAATTAAGGGTTTGGATATACAAGCAGTGACCGTAGCGCGGCTACAAGAAATTATCGGCGAAAAAGCGGGTTATTTATTACATCAACGCTGTCAGGGTATCGATAAACGCGAGGTCGTCACCGAACGAGTGCGGAAAAGTGTGGGGGTTGAGCAGACGCTCTCGGCTGATATGACGCACCTGGTGACTGCACAGGATTACTGCCAGCAACAATTGCTGCCCAAGCTGAAAAAGCGTCTACAGATTACGCACTGGCGTGAACAGCCCATTCGCTCACAAACTGTTAAATTAAAGTTTTCGGACTTTACCCAAACGACAGTCTCTAGAGCGACTCAACGCGTCTCGCCAAGCGCCTTTTATCAATTATTGGAACAAGCCTGGAGTCGTGGTAATAACAAAGGGGTTCGTTTGGTTGGTGTAAGTGTTGCGCTGCCCGATCCCGAGCAGCAGCAACAGCTAGAACTTGATTTAGATTAGTCTTCTTTTACCGTAATGGTAATCTTTTTAGACATCACTACAGGTTCATGTGGCACGTGATTTTTATCACCCAAAATAAGCTGTAGGGTATGCTCGCCGGGTTCCAGTGTAACGGTTGTTTCGGTCTGACCGCCGCCGAAATGAATTACATCTGAACCCATAGGCTGTCCTAGCGCGGGCATCTCGTCCTTATCAATTAACAGATGGTGGTGTCCGGTGTGTTTCATATCAACGCCAGCAGGCGCGACACCCATTCCCGTCAGGCCAAACTTAACCTTAAATGTCTTGCTAACCACTTCGCCGTCCTGCGGCGAAATAATGTATGCCTGCGCACCTTCAGCTGACGCTGAACGTGACATTTCCTGCGCTTCGGCGGTCGCTAATACCAGACCACCCAGCATGGCTAATGCGCCAACTAGTAATGCACCCTTCATATCAATCTCCTACATCAATTATTGTAATTTAAACTTACTGACTAAGGATTCTAAACGATCAAATTCTTTTTGTAACTGCTCGCACGCGTCGTTACTGCGGCGCAAGTTTTGCTGTGTTTTTTCGTTAAGTTGACTGATATCAGAGACGTCCTGATCTAACGACTTAATAACCGAGTTCTGCTGTTCAGTTGCTGACGCGACCGTGTGGTTTACGTCGTCGATCTGACCAATAATATGGTCGATTTCTGCCATATGGGTCGACGATTGCTCAGCTGACGTAACACAAGCATCGCTGGTCGCCTCGCTTTCTTTAATTACACCGACAACCGTTTGTGTGCCTTTGCGAACACGCTCAATCATCGCCTCAATTTCGCCGGCCGAGTCTGCCGTACGCTGCGCTAAGCTTCTTACCTCATCAGCAACTACAGCAAAGCCTCGGCCGGCCTCTCCTGCACGTGCAGCCTCTATCGCCGCATTCAGTGCCAAAAGGTTAGTTTGCTCGGTAATGCCTTTAATGACTTCCAGTATCTGGCCAATATTTTGCGTATTTTCATCCAGTTCATGGATTGCTTCAGCAGATTCCTGCATCCGTTGTGACAGGGTTTCAATTTGTTGGCGATTTTCGGTCAAAGCCTGCCGCGCCTCTGTCGATTTATGATTCGCTTCTGAGGCACGTTCCGAAGCTGTAGCCGCACTACCAGAAATATCATTAGCGCTGGCTCCCAATTGATTAATTGCGGTTGCAATGGTTTGTGTACGGCTGGCTTGCTCATCGCCTAAATTAACCGAGTCACGATTAGCTGCAGCCATTGCCGTTACGTTCTTCTCTAATTGCGAGGACGCCTGTTGCACATCGCTGATAGCACCGTGAATTTTGGCAATAAACTCATTCATGCGCTGTGACAAACGTCCAAATTCATCGTTAGATTCAACCGGCAGGCGTTGTGTCAGATCGCCCTCTCCCCGCGCCATATCGGTTACCGCGTGACGCAAACGCTGCAGCGGTTTTAGTAACAAATTCAATAGCCAGCTCAGCAACAACACCACCGCAATGATGCCGATAACCATATAAACCAGCGCCGTCCAGGCAAACGAGGAGACCCCCGCATACGCTTTCTCTTCGTCAATCGCAACCGCCAGGTACCAGTTAACTCCGTCAATACCGTCTATTTTCCTAAACGAAACCAAACGTGATATGCCGTCGACATCGTAGTTAACAAATTCGTTTTTTATCGCTGCATCATTACCCAGGTAATCCGTTAACGAGGAATCCACTCTGTCAGTATCTGGATGGCTGAGAATACTTCCTTGCTGGTCGACTAGAAAAGCAAATCCAAGCCCCATAAAGTCGACATCATTAACGATAGCAGAGATGGTATCCAGCATCATATCTCCGCCGGCGACGCCTAACAGACGCCCGTTTTCCTTCATCGGAACCACAGCCGAGATGGTTAGTTCATTGGTGGTGACGTCGATATAAGGCTTTGTATAGGTCGGCTGATCCTGCTCCAGTGCCAACTGATACCAGGGTCTGGAGCGGGCATCGTAATCGTCAGGCAGATTGATACTGGTGTCATCAAGGATAAATGTGCCATCAGTCAAGCCATAATAGACGTTTTTGAAGTCGCCAGCCGCCTTGCTTTGCTGTACTTTGACCAAGGCATCGGCAAATGTGTCATCCGCTGAATACGCGCTGGCTGTCGCCCGCACAATGCGCATACGGTCGTTTAGCCACTGCGAAATGTTACTGGAAACGGAGCCGGACAGCGCCCGCATCTGCGCTTGTAAATCAGTACGTATCTGGCTCGACATTTGATAAAAGTTAGTCAAAGTAAAAATGCCAAGTACCAACACCAGTATCAACGATGCGGCCAGAATAACTTTTTGATTAAACCTTAGAGACTTCAACATAGTTATTGTTACTCATTATTATAATTTTAACGCGTTATCCCACCTGAATATCGGTATCGGGGTAGCGCACATGCCGCTTTTTCGGCGTCGCGACAAAATAACCAAGCGTCAACGGGCCAAGACGCCCGGCGAACATAAGAAAAATCAAAATCAGCTGACTGGTGCTGGTTATGTCGGCAGTGATACCCCGCGATAAACCCACCGTCGCCGATGCTGACAAAACTTCAAAGGCTATATCTGTAAACGGCAGCGAATTCAAAATCATTAGCGCAAATATACCGACAAAGATTAACCCCAGGTAGACCACGGTGACCGCTAAGGCTTTCATCACAAGGTTTTGTGGTATCGTACGGTCAAACAAAGTGACTGCCTCTCGCCGGCGCAAAAAAGCGTAGGTGCCCAGAATCAAAATAATAAAGGTACCTAACTTTATTCCCCCCGCGGTACTCATTGAACCGCCGCCTATAAACATTAGCAATAAGGTAAATACCGCACTCGCCTCGGTCATAGCTCCGGTATCGACAGTGTTAAAGCCTGCCGAGCGTGGTGTGGTTGCCTGAAACCACGCATTAACCGCCTGATCGTACCACGGTAGGCTACCCAGGGTTGCCGGGTTATTACTCTCCAATAACCAAATGATTGCCATCGCCGCCGCGTTGATCAGTAACGTGGCAATTAAAATTGCTTTGGTATACACCGAAAACTTGTACCAGCGTCGCTGCTCATAGATATTATTAATGACAGAAAAGCCCAACCCGCCAATAACAAATAACACTGAAATGAGCAGCGTTACCGTGCGTTCTGCCTGGTAATCAACTAAACCATTTGGAGTTAACACAAACCCTGCACTGTTAAAGGCTGAAATTGCGTAAAAAGTTGATTCTGCCAGCGCCGTAGCGAATCCTTTGTCTTGCAACCAATACAGCGTCATGATGACAACCGCGACCGCTTCCGCCAACAACGCCAGGGTGACAACCGCAATGGCCGTCTTCTTAATACTTGCCAGACTGGTCTGTTGCATGGCTTCTTTTGCCAGCATTTGTTGACGTAGGCCTACCTGACCACCTAATGAAATAGCCGCGAGCACCGCAAAGGTCATAAAGCCCAAGCCGCCGGCCTGGATCAATAATGCTATAACGGTAAGACCAAAGCCCGAGAAGGTAGCTCCGGTATCGACGACAACGAGCCCGGTAACTGTGACTGCCGACGTGGCAGTGAACAGGCTTTCCAACCAGCTAATATCATCAACGGTAGCTATCGGTAACTTTAATAACAACGTGCCGAACACAATTAACCCTAAAAAACCGCCGGCCAGAATCGCCGGTGGGCTTAAACTTATTGCACGTCGATTAGTTCGCGGCCGCTTACGGTATAAGAAGCTGAACGAAGGTAGCCATTGTTTCATTTAAATTCGTGAATCATTGTAGTTTTGGGGCCATCGATTTAAGGGCTTTAAGACTGCCGGCGATCACTAAGGTTTCATTGCTCTCTAGCTTTACCGATGTTGAAGGGTTTGCTGTTACCTCATCGCGGCGCTTTAACAACAACAAATGAAAGTGCTCTAAGTCATCCGGTAAAATGTCTTCTATGGATTTGCCATTGAGATCCTCATTTACATCAATCTCAACACAGTACCAATTGTGCCCTAACGACATATATTCATTGACCATAGGGTAATTTAACGCCTGCGCTACCCTAATTCCCATCTCTTCTTCGGGATGGATAATTCGTTTCACACCGAGCTTAGATAAAATTTGGTGATGCTCCTTTGATGTCGCTTTAGCCCAAATTTCCTTCACCCCAATACTTTTCAGGTGCAATACGCACAACAAACTGGCCTGTAAATCTTCACCGATAGCAACCAGAACCACGTCACATTCTTCTAAACTAAGTTCCTTTAAGGCCTTTTCATCAGTAACATCAGCTATCGCTGCGTGGGTAAGATATTCGGCCAATGCATCGACGCTTTTCTCATCCGAATCAACACCAATAACTTCATGGCCAAGATCCAACAGTTCTAATGAGGTACGCGCACCAAAGCGACCTAATCCAATAACTCCAAACTGCGCCATAATTGCCTCTTAGTCACTAACGACTTTGTTTCGTCCGGCTGCTTTAGCCTGATATAAACGCTGATCGGCACGTTCCAGCCAATCAGTCCAGTGTTCGTCATTTTTCAATTGTGCCACCCCGGCTGATAACGTCATCCGCGTTTCCGCACCCTTCAATTTAAAGTCCTGAGCCGCAAACTGGTGACGGAGCTTTTCCGCCGCAACAGCGGCTCCGGCGCGGTCAGTGTCTGACATCAACACCAGAAACTCTTCACCACCTACACGGTAAACTGTGTCAGTGTTTCGCACCGAATCTTGAATCAATTGCGCAGCCTGAACCAATAGCCGGTCGCCTTGCAAATGACCGAATTTATCATTTAACGGCTTAAACCAGTCAATATCACAGATAACCAAAGATACCGGCTGCTGGTTACGTCGATAACGTGCCAACGCAGAATCAAGCTCACTGGTTAGCCGTTTTCGGTTGTATAAACCTGTTAGCGTGTCTGTCGTAGCGAGCTGAGTAAAGCTCTTCTGCATGCGCTCCAGTAAAACCAGTAAAGTAAGCGTCAGTACCAGTACAGCGCCGAGTGATAAACTACCCCGCCACACTAAATCCAATGGCATCGCGATAACCGCCACGCCAGTTAATAGCGCATAAAAACAAAAAGCAGCCAGAATAGCCAGCCTGCGGCGCAACAAAAACACGATCGACGCCATCACAGGAAACGACCAGACAAAACCATTGATACCGTTAATAAAGGTTGAATAGCACGCGGCTATTGCTAGTAAGGTGACAAATGCAAGCAACTGTATTTGTCTGAGGTTTCGATGTCTGGAAATTACAGCCAGCGATAACGAATAACAACAAAACGCCGTTAACCAGGCAGCCATGAGCCAGTTTCCCGCGTAGCCCTGTACGATGGCTAACGGAAGTACAACAGCAAATGCTCCCCATTGCGTGCGGTTTGCTACTTTGCGAGTAAACAAAGAGACGACATCCTCTGTCGTACTCTGTGCATTGATCGGCTGCTCTTTTTGCTTTTGCGTAGCGTCCATCTACGTTCCTGTCAGCATACTAACGTGTGGTAGCCGGCGCCAAAAACAGCGCGTTCATCAGGGCCATATTTAACCCGTCCATATAAGCCCTATAGGTCGGTTCCTGGGTGAAGCTAATTACCATACCATCACCGTTAGGCTGCCAAATAAGCAATGGCTTATACGGCAGTTGCTCGGCAGTTTCATCCCACAAAAAGCCACTGGCGAGTAGTTCGTCTTTATTGCTAAACCAAGCAATATTGCGACCTTTATCAATATCTATCGGTGCTAGAATTGTATTGCCGTTAAACAGGCTAACCAACTTGTCTTTTAATCCGGCAGCTAACCAATGATCCTGATCAACGTCGGCGTGGACTAAAGCACCAGAGACCCAGTCTGGATCGACACCATGAGCCTGAATTTCAGTCATGAACTGGTCGCGTGATACGATCGCCTGACCATCAATCTTAGTCTCCTCGGCAGGTTCCTCGACACCCTCTTTGGGAATTGCCCGTTCCACTTTGGTTGCCAATAAACCCGCTTCCACTGCCCAACCCGAGGCATTACCCAGAGTGACAAGAACACCACCGTCGTTAATCCAGTCTTTGAATTCAGCTACCGTCTGCTCACTGAATACGCGGTCATAGCCATAACTTGCCGGCAAAATAAAGACGTCAAAACCGTCCAGATCACCAGCTCTCAGTTCGCCCGTACGGATAGCGGTAACGGGGTAGTTCATTTGACGTTCAATCACAAAGCGAGTGTGGCCGGCATTGTATTGACTCACCGGTTCATCCCAGGCCATAGCGATTTTCGGTGCAAACAACCCGTGCACATTCTCGGAGCCAAAGTTAGGTCCGTCAGTAATCCAGCTCGTATCAACTCCGTGAATGGTTGCTCCCGTCTGTTTTGTCAGCCGTACCAGGGTATTTGCAAGCTCTTTCTCCGCGTTGTCTGCGTGCGTGACAATCAGTGAACCACTTGGGAAACGGCCTGCTGTTTCGTGAGTAAATGCTAACTCACTTTGCTTAATAGTAAGCCCCTCACGCAACGCTGCCGTTAAAAATCGACCGCTGTTCATGTTGCCCCAGCGCACCAAATAACCAACCTTGGCAGCAGGATTAATGAGTTCGCCCGCTGCGATTCGTCCCTCATTGACTGCAATAGTGTCCACTCGTGGCAAATCGTCACAGCCATCGACATCAACATTAAACATCAGCGGTAAAGACCAGCCGGTTACGTCATAGATTTGATCAGGTAAATTATTACCGCGACGTTGCTCTTGTTCTTGCAAAAATTCAGGCGCCATATCGACCTGTTTATCCATCAGCGTTCGAATCATCCGATATGCTGGTTGCGCCTTATCGATAATAAAGCTCCCGGCAGCATAGTCATTACCACAAACACGAAATGACTGCTGCGCCTGCTGCACTTCAGCGCCTTGCTCTACCAATAACGACGCCAGTTTTCGTGCTCCAGCGGGATCATCTTTACCTGGAATAATCAGCGCACGCTGCTCGTCATCTTCGCCGGCTTCTATCGCCGATTTCCTATAACTCCAGAATTTTTCCAATAATGCCTCGCGGCGTTCCGATACGGTCTGAATGGTAGAGATTGATGCAACAAAATGCTGTTGTACACCGTCAGCATAGGTTAGAACGTCGCCATCGGTGCGCTCAAACTTATGTCCTCGCGCAGACGCCATCTCGTAGGTCATGGCTACCGCACCATGGTAAAGCGGCCAGCTGGCTCCGTAACCAGGGTAAAATGCATCAAAAATTTCGCGGGTAAAGTAATCAAAGCCCTTGTCGTCAAACCACGAAGCATTGTTCTTACCTATCCAGTTTAGCGTTTCGCGCTGTGAGTCAGTAATCAACGGGTTGTAGGGCCGCGCTTCAGGGGTAAAATAATAAGTAGAATCTCCGCCCATCTCGTGTAGGTCGACAAACACTAGCGGGTAGTATTTTAGTAGCGCGTCAACCTGACCTTTGATTTCAGGTTGTGTCAGCGCAATCCAATCACGGTTCATATCAAACATATAGTGATTAGTGCGGCCACTAGGCCAGGGCTCGTTATGCTCTGCACTGCGACGGTCAGCGGAGTGTTCCAGTCCTGCTGTCATGTAATAGCGCTGCACAAATCTTGCACGGCCGTCAGGATTCTGTAACGGATCGATAAAAATCACCGTATTCTCGAGCCATTGCTTGGTTTGTTCACGGTTATCGTTAAGCAAATGATACGCCGTCATCATTGCCGCTTCGGGAGATGATATTTCATTGCCATGCACGCCGTAAGAAAGCCAAATACTCGCCGGTGTTTCATTGATTAATCGCTCGGCATCGTCCTCATCCGTACTGCGCGGATCGGCAAGCTGCTGCATGTTCTGCACAAACTGATCAAAATTTTGTAGATTTTCAGGACTTGAGATAACCGCATAGTAAAGCGTACGACCTTCCCAACTTTTACCGTAATCCAAAAGTTTTACTTGATCGGGGAATGCTTCAGCCAATGCCTCGAAATACAAGCTCATCGCCTCAGGAGAGGTTATTTTCGTACCTATCGGGTAGCCGAGAACGTCCTCGACAGACGCTTTTTGGTTGCTATAGTTGGCTTCGGGTAGCAGGGACGCAGCCCCACTTAATGAATCCGCCATAGTCGCAGTCGAGGCTGTGGCAATACTCAGGCTTATTAAAAGTTTTTTTAGTGTGCGCATAAACGGCCTATTATTTTTTTAACAATATGCCTAATGTACGAGCAGTTTAACCCGATGTGAAGTCGTTAACGTCAAATAGACAAGGAATTGTCAATGAACTCAGATCCCTCATACCAAAGCAATCCGCTTGAAGATACCGCTACTTACACCATGCTAATGCATTTATCTCAGTTCGCAGCCTATATAGTGCCGTTCATTGGTTGGTGTGCACCGATCATTATGTGGGCCATAAAACGTGAGCAAGCGATAGTCGATCAGCATGGGAAAATTATATTTAACTGGATGCTCAGTACCATCATTTATAGCGTTGGCTTGCTGGTACTGACTATGCTAGTACCATTTTTAACTATTCCGTTACTCGTGCTGCTTGCGTTGGCGTCGATCGTTTTTATCATACTCGCGGCCGTCAATGCTAAAAATGGGCAGGCCAATCAATACCCACTGGCCATTCCATTTTTTAAATAGAACAAAAGGCTACTTAACACGGTAGCCTTTTTCTTTCGATACCCTTTGTTATTACCAGGTAGTTATTGACAGGACCCGCAGCAAAAGTCTTTTCCGTGAGTTGGCACAGGCTGTTGCTCGACAAACAAAACGGTATTTTCTAATTCGATATGATCGTTTAAATCCTGGATGAGCTCAGCTAAGCCCCGGTAGAGCGCTTGCCAGCTGCCACAGGCGTCCTCTGGCAAAGTTAAGTCATTGGTTAGCATACGAATCTTTTGAATATCCTGATCGTGTTGCTCATGCTCCTCTTCCATGACCGAAATTGGTCCGCTGGGATAAATATCGCGAGCCAACATGGGGAATAATATTTGTTCCTCTTTCATCATGTGACTTTCTAATTCGTGCAACATGTTATCGAGGTGTTCACCCAGACCCTGCGGTGCTTGTGGATGGTCTCCGTGCACGTCTTCGATTTTTAATGCCAGTTGTTTCAGTTCCGGCAGTTGTTGCCGGTGAACTTGATGAAACCGCTCAACAATAAACTCCACTAATTCAAGATTTGGTTTGTCTTGCCATTGCTCAATAATTGTATTGGTCATAACTGCCTCAAGCTTTTAATGAATAAACGTTGCTATCCATCTTCATTTGCACGATTTAAGCCAACTCCTACCCCCTTATGGATATTGAGCTTGCGAAGCGTAACGGTAAAATCAACCTATCGTTAGCGGGTATAAAAAACCCTAAAATCCGAACTGAGTGTAAAAATAACCATGCTTCAGCAGAGTTTATTAGCCGATCTGGTCACCGATGTGCCGGCACCGGTCAGGTTACAAAATCTGGTAAAAACATTACGCCAACACTTTCATTGTGGGGCTGTTGTATTGCTAAAACGCGACAGTGACGCGCTCCGCCCCATTGCCATGCATGGCTTAGTTGATGAGGCCTTAGGCCGGCGTTTTGTTGTCGCTGAACACCCGCGGCTGGCTACCTTGCTTGCTTCACGCAACCCGGTGTTGTTTGAACCCAGCTCGAGTTTACCCGACCCATACGATGGCTTGCTGTCGGATCAACCCGGGGACGCATTGCCGGTTCATGATTGTATGGGGATTAGCCTTTATATTGAGGGGCAGTGCTGGGGCGTGCTGACGTTGGATGCATTGCAACCGGGTACATTCAATGACCAGTCTACCATTGAACTGCAACGCTTTAGCCTTATCGTTGAAGCGGCAATTCGCGTTGGTTCGCTGGAGCAACAGGTTCGGGCTTTAAGGCAAAATCAACCGACTTCAGGTAGCGGCAATCCCTCGCCCAATAACCTGGACAATGAGATCATCGGCAAAAGCTCAGCATTGAGGCAGGTTATTTCTGAGCTCCATACTGTTGCCAAAGCTGAACTGCCGGTTCTGCTATTAGGCGAAACCGGTGTTGGTAAAGAGTTATTCGCACGCGAGCTACATCGTTATTCGAAACGTGCTGCTAAGCCGATGATATACGTTAACTGCGCCGCACTGCCGGAATCGCTGGCGGAGTCGGAACTGTTTGGTCACAGTAAGGGGGCGTTCTCTGGGGCCAGTAGTGAACGCGGCGGGCGCTTTGAAGCCGCCCACGGTGGTACTTTGTTTTTAGACGAAGTGGGTGAATTGCCTCTGTCGATTCAGGCGAAGCTCTTGCGTGTGCTGCAAAACGGTGAGGTACAACGTCTGGGTTCCGACAGGCACCGTAAAGTTGACGTGCGCATTGTTGCCGCAACCAACCGCAACCTGCAACAACAAGTCCGCGACGAAGAATTCCGTGCCGATCTTTATCATCGCCTTTCAGTTTATCCGCTACCCATTCCGCCGCTGCGGGATAGGGAAGACGATATCCTGTTGCTGGCAGGCCATTTTTTAGAATTAAACCGCAGCCGGCTGGGCCTGCGCGCAATACGCTTGTCAGCGACCGCCGAAATTGCGTTAAAACAATATCGCTGGCCCGGTAATATTCGTGAACTGGAACACGTGATCAGCCGCGCTGCGATTAAGTTACTGAGTGCCGGAGTTGAACACAGCAGCATCGCCACCATTACCGAACAGGAACTCGACCTAAACCTGCCAAGTCATGCCAGCGCCGAGCGACAGGTGCTTGAACAAACAGCCATACCGGCAAGTGAAGCAATAAGCTTACGCGATGCTGTCGACTTTACTCAAAAGCAAATGATACAGCGAGCCTTGGCGTTAGAAGACGGTAAATGGAGTCGAGCCGCCAAGCGTTTGGGTGTAGACTCGAGTAACTTACATAAATTAGCGGGTCGATTAGGTATCAAGTAGTCATGGAGTTAATGACCACCCTGTTTTGGCGCTGCTTAGCGCTGGTTTTTGTCGCTGTAGGATTTGTCGGCTTATTACTGCCGGTTATGCCGACGGTACCATTTTTAATCGCCGCGTTGTGGGCGGCCAGTAAGGGCTGGCCATCATTGGAAGAAAAATTATTAAACCACCCCAAATACGGCCCTGATATTCGTGCCTGGCGCGAAACACGCAGCATTCGACGCAACGCCAAATGGGCCGCTAGCCTGATGATGCTCGGCGGCTATATTATTCTGTGGTTTATTCCCACCCCGCCGGTATGGGCTAAGTTAACCGTTGGCGCTGTTTTACTCATTGTCGGTGTGTTTATCTGGACACGCCCTGAATTCTTTAACGAAACAAGTCTGACTAATGAAAACGCTGACTCGTGAACAACTTATTCGCTACAACCGCCATATCGTGCTGCCCGCTATCGATTTAGAGGGCCAGGAGCAATTACTCGACAGCCACGTATTGGTTATTGGTGCAGGTGGCCTCGGCTGCGCCGCTCTGCCTTACCTGGTCAGTTCCGGTGTGGGCAAAATCACGGTTATAGATGCTGATATTATCGAAGCCAGTAATTTACAGCGCCAGCCCCTGTTTACTGAGCAAGACATAGGTAACAACAAGGCGGAAGTTGCCGTCAAACGTCTTAAACAATTGAACAGTGAATGTCAGTTAACGGCCCTCAACCAATGGGCTGATGAAGCCGTGTTAGCTAAACACGTCGATGCTTGTAATTTAGTCGTCGACTGTTGTGATAACCTCGCTACCCGCAATTTAATCAACCAGCAATGCCTTGCTGCGGTAACGCCTTTGGTATCAGGATCCGCCATCCGTTTTGAGGGACAAGTGGCCGCCTTTAAAATGGATGGCAAATCGCCGTGTTATCAGTGTTTAAGTAGTTTGTTTGGCGAGCAAACGTTAAGTTGTGCTGAGTCCGGCGTAGCTGCTCCCTTAGTCGGTACTATAGGGAGTATGCAGGCATTAGAGGTGATTAAAATTCTCAGCGGTGCCGGTGCACCGCTGTATGGTCAACTATTAATGTTTGACGGGCTCAGTGCGGACTGGCAGCGCTTTAAAATTGCCCGGCATCCACACTGTCCTGCATGTTCGGCAATCCATCCTTAACCAGGGTTGCCGTCTGCTCGCGGTGTTAAAAATACTTTCAAATAAATCGCAATAAAGATAACCAGCGCAAACGTCCAGGCTAATGTGCTAATAAGAATCCAGTCTGTCGTCCATTGCGGAAATAAACTAACGCCGACGACCCGCATTAATGCAGAAATAAACATTAATGCAAACGCCACTGACATTATTGGTTTTGGCTTTAGCGGTCGGCCGCTATGGCCTAGCGAAACCCGCGCCATCATTGCCAGGATCATGTTACCCATTGCGCCAGCGGTTAACGCATGCATTGCCGTGCTGCGCGTGATTTCGACACCCCAATAATGTGCCGCGAGCAGTGCCAAACCAAGAGGAATGAACCAATAAGCCAAGTGAATAGACCACAGCAGAGGCACTTTAAAGGTAATCCATGTCTTCCAGCGCAACACTCTAAGGGTGTGAGCAAGCGCCGTTAACGCAAATAGAGCACCAAGCCAAACATCGGCTATATACAGCGTCAGGTTAAAAAAGTGAACCGCAAACAGCACCCAAAGTAGCCCCAGGGCGGTCTTTTCCAACCAGGCAATGGGCATAACTTTTTTAGTCATTGTGCCGTTAGCGGTAAACATCGGCATGACGCGGCCGCCAATAATCGCCATCAATAAGGTGACCAAAAACACGCCATTATACGCACCAATGGTTTGCCACTCGTACTGATTAAAAGCATAACCCACGTGCATTAACCCGCTTGATACAGCGAGCAATAGCAAAATCGGAATAAAGAATAGGTTTCGTGTTTGATTAACCGCTAATACCAGACGCGCAAATAAAATCGCAGCCACAGGCAATAACGCTACGTCTACAGCAGCAACCAGCCACCAAGGCAAGCCTTGCCCAAACAACATCAGCAACCTACCCGCACTCCATAATAGCGCTAAAATCAATAACGTCGGCCCGTGTGTTGCTCGCATCCCGGTCCAGTTTTGCACGGCTGTTAACAAAAAGCCCAGAACGATAGCGACGACAAACCCATAAAGCATTTCGTGGCTGTGCCAAAACAGCACATTACCGTGCACCGGCAACTGGATAGCGCCAATAAGCACCAGCCCCCACAATAAAATAGCTAACGCACTAAAAATCGCGCCCAACAAAAACATCGGCCGATAGGCTTGCCGTAGGATGGGCGCCATCGCCATTTCTTTTTCGTGCTGTGTTACTTGCATAGTCAACGCTCTGATTATTTAATCTTGCTTTATAGTACATTTATAATGCATATTATTGAAAGAGCATACTAGCAAATATAGTGAAGTACCCCAAAGTTTATGCCTCCTTGGCTTTGTTTTTTAAAAATACCCACAAAGAGTTAAGAAAACGCCAAAATTCGCGGCTTGTATCCATAACCCCGACACCCTTTTTTAGGTACTGTTGATTATCCGCGAACTGTCTATAGCTATTTGATAATAAAGTATTTTATTTAAAAACCTCGTAAAGTAATGCCATCGAATATAGGGCTATTTAGGAGGTTTCTTTATGAACCAGTCCGTCACCACGTCCCCGGGCCAACGCAACTATGCGCTAATGCTTTCGACGTTAGCATTTACGTTGTGTTTTGCCGTATGGACAATTTTTTCCATTATCGGTATTCAGATAAAAGAAGACTTTAACCTGACCGATACTCAACTTGGTTTGCTCATGGCAACCCCGGTACTGACCGGCTCTATTAGCCGCATGTTTCTGGGGATATGGACTGACCGTTTGGGCGGTAAAAAAGTCTTTGCCGTTTTAATGCTGCTAACCTCAGCATGTGTTTACTTACTGACCTTTGCCAACAGCTACATTATGTTGCTAATCGCGGCACTCGGTGTCGGTTTAGCCGGTGGCTCGTTTATTGTCGGTGTGACGTACACCGCCGCCTGGTTTAACGACGTCAAAGAGAAGCAAGGCACTGCGCTGGGTATTTTTGGTGCGGGCAACGTGGGTTCGGCGGTAACCAACTTCGGCGCGCCATTTTTATTGATTGCATTGGGTTGGCAAGGTACAGCGCAAATTTATGCGACCGTATTGGCTATTGCTGGTATTGCCTTCTTCGTGCTCGCCAAAGAAGACCCGCTTAAGAACGACCGAGCTGCAAAGCAACAACAAGGCTTCTGGGAACAGCTATCGCCGTTAAGTGATCTGCGTGTTTGGCGCTTCTCGCTTTACTACTTCTTCGTATTCGGTGCGTTTGTAGCATTGGCCTTATGGCTGCCGCATTACCTGATTGGTGTGTATGAACTGGGCGTAAAAACCGCCGGTATGATTGCGGCGCTGTACACCATTCCGGCATCGCTGTTCCGTATTTTGGGCGGTTGGATGTCTGACAAATACGGTGCGCGTCGAGTCATGTACTGGACCTTCATTGCCTCCATTATTTGCACGTTCCTGCTCAGTTACCCCAGCACTGAGTACGCGGTTAAAGGCATCGACCAGACTTACAATTTCCAGTTTGAAGTTACCTTAGTCGGTTTTGTGTTTTTAACCTTCGTGCTTGGCTTCTTTATGTCACTGGGTAAAGCGGCCGTGTTTAAGCACATTCCGGTTTACTATCCGAAAAGCGTCGGTGCCGTCGGTGGTGTTGTCGGCATGATCGGTGGTTTAGGCGGTTTCTTGCTGCCACTGACCTTCGGTATGCTCAATGACGTTATTGGTGTATGGCAAAGTAGCTTTATGTTGCTGTTTGTGATTGCGACCGTTTCGCTGCTGTGGATGAATGCTGCCATTGTTAAAGCCGAACGCGTTGAGTACAAAGAAGATCGCGAAGAACGTGATCTGCCGGAACTTTCCACACCAAACTCGATGGTACTGGATGACTGGCGCCCGGAAGATAAAACATTCTGGGAAGAAAAAGGGAAACGAATTGCCAGCCGTAACCTATGGATTTCCATACCCAACCTATTTTTAGCGTTCGCGGTGTGGACCATCTGGAGTATTCTGGTGGTTAAAATGCCTGCGCTGGGCTTCCCGTATAGTCAAAACGAACTGTTCTGGTTAGCCGCCCTGCCCGCGCTTTCCGGTGCGACTCTGCGGATATTCTATAGCTTCATGGTGCCGATATTCGGTGGGCGACGCTGGACCGCGATATCCACTGCGTCTTTATTGCTACCGTGTATTTGGATTGGCTTTGCCGTTCAAGACACCGATACCCCGTACATGATCATGCTGATTTTAGCATTATTGTGTGGCTTCGGTGGCGGTAACTTTTCATCCAGTATGTCGAACATCAGCTTCTTCTATCCACAGAAAGAAAAAGGCGGTGCATTAGGCATGAATGCCGGCCTCGGTAACCTGGGTGTATCCGGTATGCAGTTACTGGCACCATTGGTTATCGCTGCCAGCGTATTCGGTGGTATAGAAGGTGACCCGCTGATCATTCAGGAAGGCGCAAATGCCGGTCAGGAAATCTGGCTGCAAAACGCAGCTTTCTTATGGGTGCCTTTGATTATTATCGGTTCTATCGCAGCCTGGTTCGGTATGAACGATATTTCGTCAGCCAAAGCCTCGTTCAGCGATCAAGCCGTTATCTTCAAACGCTTCCACAACTGGATTATGTGTATTTTATACCTCGGTACTTTCGGTAGCTTTATCGGCTTTGCCGCTGGCTTCCCACTGTTATCCGGTATGCTGTTCCCGCAAGTTGACCCAACCGCTTATGCCTTCTTAGGGCCATTGGTTGGAGCCTTAGCACGACCACTAGGTGGCATTGTTGCCGACAAACTGGGCGGTGCACGAGTGACCTTCTGGAACTTCCTGTTGATGATTGTCGGTGTTATCGGTGTTATTTACTTCTTGCCGATAGCGGGTACCGAAGGTAATTTCTGGGGCTTCTTCTCCGCCTTTATGGTGTTGTTTATTGCCACTGGTATTGGTAACGGTTCCACTTTCCGTATGGTACCGGTCATCTTCCTGAACCAGCGCAAACGTGAGTTAGGCGATACTGACCAAGCAATAAAAGAAGGCAACAAAGAATCCGCTGCGGTTATCGGCTTTATATCAGCCATTGCAGCATACGGCGGCTTCTTTATCCCGAAAGCTTACGGTAGCTCAATTAGTCTAACCGGCAGTGTCTATGCAGCTTTAGTTGGCTTTATCGCATTCTACGCTGTCTGTGCTGTCATTACTTGGTGGTACTATTCACGTAAAAATGCACCTGACCCATGTTAGTGCATCCCTGACAACAAAAAGCCCGGTGACTGCAACGTCACCGGGCTTTTTTAATTTAACCGCGACCGGTTACTTACTTCTAGGACGGAACGGCTTAATAACCGCTTCATCACACTCCAAATAAGGACCTTCCATCAAATCAATGCAGTAAGGCACGGCCGGGAATACCGCATCTAAACACTGGCGAATGGCTTTAGGTTTACCGGGTAAGTTAATAATCAGTGAAGAGCCTCTTAAGCCCGCAGTTTGGCGAGAGAGAATGGCGGTTGGTACGTACTTTAAGGACTCTTGTCGCATCAGCTCACCAAACCCAGGCATCATGCGGTCGCAAACCGCTTCGGTAGCTTCTGGGGTCACGTCACGCTTAGCCGGCCCGGTGCCGCCGGTCGTTACCACCAGACAACACGCTTCTTTGTCGACTAGGTCTTTTATGGTCTGCTCAATAAGCGGCTGTTCATCTTCAATAACCCGGCACACCGGTTGCCACGAGGACGTTAAATAGTCGTTTAGTGTCCCCTCAATTGCCGGACCTGAGATATCCTCATATTGACCCCGACTGGCGCGGTCACTGACTGTAATAATTCCAATCCGTGTTGTTTGCATAAGCTCCCTTATCGTTAACGCTGATTAGCCTGCTTTTAC
>Ga0208813_1000828_pt1 | contig 19530 bp, 18 predicted proteins | sample MalvireepMed_904_FD_184250 | JGI IMG/M metagenome (GOLD analysis project Ga0208813, IMG submission 184250) | Marine viral communities from the Global Malaspina Expedition - Malaspina viral metaG DeepMed_904 (SPAdes) (version 2) | ecosystem: Environmental > Aquatic > Marine > Oceanic | place... | reverse complement strand
CTCACGCGTTACTCACCCGTCCGCCGCTCGACGCCTCCTAGCAAGCTAGGATCGTTTCCGCTCGACTTGCATGTGTTAGGCCTGCCGCCAGCGTTCAATCTGAGCCATGATCAAACTCTTCAGTTCAAAAAAGCGTTTAAAGTGCCTGCGCACTTAAATCATGCTCAGCTCGAAACAAATTCAACTAGGTTGACTTGTTCAAAGCCGATATCTCTTTGAGATACCTACTCCAAACAGGTCCCACACGTTTGCTTGCCTGATTGTTAAAGAACGTTGGAAGCGGTTCGTTTCGCTTCCCGACTGGCCTTTGGCGTTTCGCCGTGTGCCGTCGTTGTGGGGGCGCATTCTAGAGATTTGCGGTGACCCGTCAACACTTTTTTCATGAGTTCTTTATCAAACGGTCACCTTTTGAGCGGACACTGGTTGCCTCCGCGAAAGCGACAACAATAAACCCATTAAAAACAAAGACTTGCAAGCCCTGATCAAGAACCGATCAAGGACAAAAAGAATCGGCCGGAGGCGCAATCCGGAGACAAGAAAGGCGCCTCGCGGCGCCTTTCTCTGTTCACGCTTGCGGCGTGCCCTTGCGTATCCGCCAGAGGCTCAGCAACAGCCCCACGGCGACATAGATCACCGCCACGGTAAGAAGCACCAGCGGCGGGTCCAGGAAAACGATAGCGAACGCCACGATCACCCCGAGCAGCACCTTGAACGGCACCCGCCCGATATGGAACTCCTTGAACGAGTGGTAGCGCACCGAGGACACCATCAGCAGGCCGGCACCGGCCACCACCAGGGCCACCAGCCAGGAGACCTCGTTGCCGTCGATGCCACGGCTGGCCCCCAGCCATACCATGGTGGCCACCAGGCCGGCGCCGGTGGGGCTGGGCAGGCCGATAAAGAAGCGCTTGTCCGTGCTTTCCGCCTGCACGTTGAAGCGCGCCAGCCGCAGAGCGGCACAGGCGAGATAGATGAAGGCGGCCATCCAGCCGAACTTGCCGAGCTCGGTGAGCGCCCAGGAGTACGCCACCAGACCCGGCGCCACCCCGAAGGCGACGCAGTCGGAGAGTGAATCGTACTCCGCGCCGAACTTGCTCTGGGTGTTGGTAAGGCGGGCGACGCCACCATCCAGGCCGTCCAGGATGCCGGCGACGATAATCCCCACCGCCGCCGCTTCGAACAGGCCGTTCATCGCCGCCACGATGGCGTAGAAGCCGGCGAACAGGGCGCCGGTGGTGAACAGGTTGGGCAGCAAATACACCCCCTTGTGCCGGGCACCGGTGCGGTGCTCCGCCTCCACCACTTCGAAGGGGTCGCTCTGGGGCTGCTCGGTGGTGCTGTCGTGTTCGGCCATGATTCCTCGCCGGTCATTGTGAGAACCCCAGTCTAACTCAGGCCCCGCCAACAAAAAATTTCCGGGAGAAATTTTTGACGTCGCGTAGCGACGGTCCGAAGGATGACCGCCAGGGATGGCGAGCACAAAAAACGCGCCCAGGAGGGCGCGTTTTGATAGCGAACCAGTGCGGCAAGCGCCGCTGGATCAGTTCTTGCTCTTGTCGACGATCTGGTTGGCCTTGATCCAGGGCATCATGCCACGCAGCTTCTCACCCACCTGCTCGATGGGGTGCTCGGCGTTGAGCCGGCGGCGGGCGGTCATGCTCGGGTAGTTGGAGTTACCCTCGTTGATGAACATCTTCGCGTACTCGCCGGTCTGGATGCGCTTGAGCGCGTTGCGCATGGCGGCACGGGACTCGTCGTTGATCACTTCCGGGCCGGTCACGTATTCACCGTACTCGGCGTTGTTGGAAATGGAGTAGTTCATGTTGGCGATGCCGCCCTCGTACATCAGGTCGACGATCAGCTTGAGCTCGTGCAGGCACTCGAAGTACGCCATTTCCGGCGCGTAGCCCGCGTCGGTCAGGGTCTCGAACGCCGCCTTCACCAGCTCCACGGTGCCGCCGCACAGCACGGCCTGCTCACCGAACAGGTCGGTTTCGGTCTCGTCCTTGAAGGTGGTTTCGATGATGCCGGTGCGGCCGCCGCCGATGCCGCAGGCGTAGGACAGCGCCAGATCCTTGGCCTGGCCGGAGGCGTCCTGGAAGATCGCCACCAGGTCGGGGATGCCGCCACCCTTGGTGAACTCGGTGCGCACGGTGTGGCCCGGCGCCTTGGGCGCGATCATGATCACGTCCAGGTCCTGGCGCGGCACGATCTGGTTGTAGTGGATGCAGAAGCCGTGGGCGAACGCCAGGGTGGCGCCTTTCTTCAGGTTCGGTTCGATCTCGTTCTGGTAGATGGCGGCCTGGTACTCATCCGGGGCCAGCACCATCACCACGTCGGCGGCCTTCACGGCCTCGGGCACGTTCTGCACGGTGAGGCCGGCGGCCTCGGCCTTGGCCGCGGAGCTGGAGCCTTCGCGCAGCGCCACCACGACGTCCACACCGGACTCTTTCAGATTGTTGGCGTGGGCGTGGCCCTGGGAGCCGTAGCCGATAATGGCCACTTTCTTACCCTGGATGATGGAAAGGTCGCAGTCTTTGTCGTAGTACACTTGCATGGTTGTATCCCAATGACGGTTAACGAATGGTCGATACCATAGGTCATACCCGGTATTGCGTAAAATGATATATTCGCAACACAGTATGCCGACTATTGAAATATCGGATTGGAAGACGCCCGCATGGATACCCGCCCGCTTCGCCTGTTTCTGGCGCTCGCCGATACCCTGCATTTCGGCCGCGCCGGCGACCGCTGCCATATGAGCCCCTCGGCGGTGAGCCGCACCATCCGGCACCTGGAAGAGGAGCTAGGCGTAACCCTGTTCCGGCGCGACAACCGCAGTGTCAGCCTCACCCCGGAAGGCCGGCGTTTCCAGCAGTACGCCCGCGAAGCCCTGGCCCAATGGGACAGCCTGCGGCACTCCATGCAGGAGAGCAGCCGCGTGCTGCAGGGCGAGCTGAGCCTGTACTGCTCGGTGACCGCCAGCTACAGCTTCCTCTATGACATTCTCAGCCACTTCCGTAACGACTACCCCGGCATCGAGATCAAGCTGCATACCGGCGACCCGGCCCAGGCGGTGGAACGGGTGACCACCGGGCGGGAAGACATCGCCATCGGCGCCCGCCCGGACACCCTGCCCCGGGGCGTGGCGTTCCGGCCGATACTGCGCTCGCCGCTGCTGTTCATCGCCCCCGCCGACCAGCCCGACCTGGCCGGCGCCCTGAACGGCCCCGCCCGGGCCGACGCCTGGCGCGACGTGCCGATGATTCTTTCCGAGGAGGGCCTCTCCCGGCAGCGCCTGGACCAGTGGTTCCGGGCCCTGGGGGTCACGCCGCGCATCTACGCCCAGGTGAGCGGCAACGAAGCCATCGTCAGCATGGTGAGCCTGGGCTTCGGGGTGGGGGTGGCGCCGCGCATCGTGCTGGAGAACAGCCCGCTGGCCGAGCGCACCCGCCCCCTGGAGGTGGAACCGGCCCTGGAGGACTACGAGGTGGGCCTGTTCACCCTGGAAAAACGCCTCACCGACCCGGTGATCCAGGCGTTCTGGTCGCAGCTGCGCTAAACCCGGGATTTGAATGCGCGCCCGCATGCGCATAAAGTAAGGTTCGAATCCCAGACCGAGATCCGCCCCATGAAGGCCCTTTACGACACCAAGGCCCCCAAAAAAGCAGCCAACCTCAGCGTCAACGAGGACCTCTTAAGCAAAACGCGGGCCCTGAACATCAACCTGTCCGCCACGCTGGAGGAAGCCCTGACTCAGCGTCTCGCTGAAGCCGAAGCCGCGCAGTGGGCCCAGGAGAACGAAGCGGCCATTCAGGCCTATAACCACTTCGTGGAGGAGCACGGCTGTTTCGGTGACGAGTTCCGGACGTTCTGATGGCTCAGTTCGATGTCTACGTGAATCCCAGCCAGTCCAGCCGCGCCTTCTATCCTTATCTGGTGGACATACAAACGCCCTATATCGCCGAGCTGGCCACTCGAATCGTGATTCCGCTGGGCCTCTACTCCGCCTTCGGCGGCCAGGCGATGAAAGGGCTGACGCCGATCATCACCTTTGAGGACGAAAAACTGCTGTTGCTGACGCCCCAGATGGCGTCCCTGCCCACCAAACGACTTCACGACCCGATCGGCACGCTTGCCCACCTGCGTGACCGGATTATCGGTGCCGTGGACTTCGCCCTCACCGGCTTTTGACTGTCGAGATCGCCTGCCATTGCCGCAGCTTCACCGGATAGGGAATCGACGCGTTCGCCGGGCTGGTGGACGGCAGGCGAACGGTTGGGATCGCGGCAAGACCGTCGGGCAGCGCCGGCGCCACATGACGCCGCCAGACGCTCTCCGCCTTGGCACCGTTGAAAAAGATCACGCCGATGCGCGGATGGGCACGCAGAAAACCCTCGAAATCCTGAGGCACGATCGACGCCTCGAGAATGTCCGAGTCAAGGCTGCTCGAGCGGGTGCAGGTTCGCAGCACGTCCCACAGCGCCACACCCTGCTCCGCCAACCGCTGACAACGTTCCTCGTAAGGAAGATCGGCCGGAATATCGAAAAGGGTTTCGATGATTCGCCAAAAAAAGTTGCGCGGATGGGCGTAGTACTGGCCCGCGGCCAGCGACGCCTTGCCGGGCATGGAGCCGAGAATCAGCCGGTCGGCCGCCGGCTCGGACACCTCAGGAAAACTATGGATATAGGACATATCTGGCCATCGTGTGCGCGGAACCTGTCTACGAAGCCAGAGTTTTGTGGGAGCTTGCCCTGCAAGCGACAGGCCGGTTTTCACCGGCCGGCGGGATACCAGAGGCGCTGTCGGTGCTGCCGTTAGAGATAGCTCTGGAACCCTGCCGGCAAGCGAAGCTTGCCTTTCGCGGGCAAGGCCCGCTCGCACAAGGCGACTCAGAGGCTGAGGACTTTCTCGCCCCGTGAGATGCCGGACACGCCGGAGCGCACCACTTCCAGCACCTGCGCTTCGCCGACGGCGTTGATGAACGCCTCCAGCTTGTCGGTGGTGCCGGTGAGCAGCACCGTGTACACGGTGCTGGTGACGTCGACGATCTGGCCCCGGAAGATGTCCACGGTGCGCTTGACCTCGGCGCGCTGGGCGCCGGTGGCCTTCACCTTCATGAGCATGATCTCACGCTCAATGTGGGCACCTTCGGTGAGATCCACCAGCTTGACCACCTCGATGAGCTTGTTGAGGTGCTTGGTGATCTGCTCGATCTTCTTGTCGTCGCCGGTGGTGGTCATGGTCAGCCGGGACAGGGTGTCGTCCTCGGTGGGCGCCACCGTCAGGGTCTCGATGTTGTAGCCGCGCTGGGAGAACAGCCCCACCACCCGGGACAGCGCACCCGGCTCGTTTTCCATCAGAATCGAAATAATGCGTCTCATCAGGTGCGCTCCGTCTTGCTCAGCCACATGTCCCGCATGGCGCCGTCAGCGATATGCATGGGGTAAACGTGCTCCGTGGAGTCCACGTAGATATCCATGAATACCAGGCGGTCCTTGAGCGCGAAGGCTTCGTCCATGGCCGGCTGCAGGTCTTCGAACTTTTCCACCAACATGCCCACGTGCCCGTAGGATTCCGCCAGCTTGACGAAGTCCGGCAGGGATTCCATGTACGACTGGCTGTGACGGCCGCCGTACTGCATGTCCTGCCACTGGCGCACCATGCCCAGGGCCTGGTTGTTGATGTTGATGATCTTGATCGGCAGACCGTACTGCAGACAGGTGGAGAGCTCCTGAATGTTCATCTGGATCGAGCCTTCGCCGGTGACGCAGGCCACCACGCCGTCCGGGTAGGCGAACTGCACGCCCATGGCCGCCGGCAGGCCGAAGCCCATGGTGCCCAGGCCGCCGGAGTTGATCCACTGGCGCGGCCGGTCATAGAGGTAGTACTGGGCGGCGAACATCTGGTGCTGGCCCACGTCGGAGGTGACGAACGCCTCGCCGTTGGTGGCCTTGTAGAGCGCCTGCACCACCTGCTGCGGCTTCATCGGGCCGTTTTCGTTGACCTCGTAACGCAGCCCGTGCACCTGGCGCCAGCCGTCGATTTCCTGCCACCAGCGCTCCACGCTTTTGTGGTCCGGGCCGCTGTCATGCTCGTCGATCATGGTGAGCATCTCTTCCAGCACCTGCTTCACCGGCCCGACGATGGGAATGTGGGCGGTGACGTTCTTGGAGATGCTGGCCGGGTCGATATCGATGTGGATGATCTTGGCGCCCGGGCAGAACTTCTTGGCGTCGTTGGTGACCCGGTCGTCCAGGCGCGCGCCGGCGGCCAGAATCACGTCGGCGTTGTGCATCGACATGTTGGCTTCGTAGGTGCCGTGCATGCCCAGCATGCCGAGAAACTGCTTGTCGGTGCCCGGGTAGGCGCCCAGCCCCATCAGCGTGTTGGTGACCGGATAGTTGAGCTTGCGGGCCACCGCGGTGAGCGCCTCGCTGGCGTCCCCCTGAACCACGCCGCCGCCGGAGTAGATCACCGGGCGCTTGGCCTTGAGCAGTTCGTCCACGGCCTTGCGGATCTGCCCGGTGTGCCCCCGGGAGACCGGCATGTAGGAGCGCATCTTGACCTTCTTGGGGTACTCGTACGGGAAGGTCTTGTTGGGCGCCGTATGATCCTTGGGAATATCGATCAGGACCGGGCCGGGACGGCCGGTGCTGGCGATATAGAAGGCCTTTTTGACCATCTCCGGAATCTGGCTCGGGTCGCGGACCATGAAGCTGTGCTTCACGATCGGCCGTGACAGGCCGATCATGTCGGTCTCCTGGAAGGCGTCGTCGCCGATCCAGTCGGAGCGCACCTGGCCGGACAGCACCACCATGGGAATGGAGTCCATGAAGGCGGTGGCGATGCCGGTGATGGCGTTGGTCGCGCCGGGGCCGGAGGTCACCAGCACCACGCCGGGCTTGCCGGTGGACCGGGCATAGCCGTCCGCGGCATGCGTGGCGGCCTGCTCGTGGCGCACCAGAATGTGATTGACTTTGTCCTGCTGGAACAACGCGTCATAAATGTGCAGTACCGCGCCCCCGGGATACCCGAAGATGTACTCCACTCCCTCGTCTTGCAGAGCGCGGACCACCATTTCCGCGCCGGATAACATTTCCACGATTGCTACCTCGAAATTAAAAATAGCGTTCACCCCGCCGAAAACCGGCGGAACGGGAGGGTGTTGCGTTTACCTGTGGGACGGACGCCGTATTTAGGCATCCCGAAGTCCGCGTGGAGGTGGCCGACGGCGAACACAGGTTGGGAAGCTCGGAGGGGGGCACATACCCGCGCCGGAATCCTCCAGAGGCTTCACCAGCGGGACATGCTTGCAGTGATGCTGCGTTAGGACGTCGCGGTAACGGCGCCCCGGGTCCCGGCCACACAGGTGCCGGTAAGCGCCTGCGGGTTCCGATCTCCGGAAAGTACTGCAATATTGTCAGAAATGCGGGCGCTTTCAAACCCCTGGCGGGCCCTTTCTTACACAATAAGGGCACTTGCACAGCGGGGACCGTCGCGGGCATTCTGATTCGTCGACCAAGGGGGCAAACAATGATCCGAACCAGCATCGCCAGAACACTCACGCCACTGCTGGCGCTCGCCCTGCTGGGCAGCGCCGCGCCCGCCGTGGCGGATAAGTACTACAAATGGGTGGACGACAACGGGGTCACGCACTATGGCACGGCGCCGCCGGAGGATGGCGGCTCGCAAACGGTGCGCACCTACGGGCCCAGCTCCGATCAGGGCAAGGAGATCAAGGCGCTGCAGGAGCAGCGTGAGGCCGCGGCCCGCGCCCGTGAACAGGCGGAAGAGCGAGCCCGCGAGGCGGAGCGCGTGGCCAAGGAGCCGGAGGCCGTGGCCAAGGAGCGCTGCGACCAGCACCGCGCCAACCTGGACATCCTCGAAAACAAGCCGGTGGTGCGGGTGGAAAACCCGGAGACCGGAGAAATGGAAGTCATTGACCAGGCGCGCCGCGACGAAATGATCGAAACCACCCGCGCGGCGCTCAAGGACTGCTGATCAACCTTTGCGGAACACCATCTCGCTGCCGGCGACATCCACTTCGATGGTGTCGCCGGGGCCGAACTCACCCTTGAGCAAGGCCTGGGCAAGCGGGTTTTCCAGCTGCTGCTGGATCGCCCTTTTCAGCGGCCGGGCGCCGTAGACCGGATCGAAACCGGCCTCCACCAGCTTTTCCAGCGCCTTGTCCGACAGCCGCAGCCCCATGTCCCGGTCCACCAGCCGCTGACGCAGATAGTCGAGCTGGATCCCGGCGATGCCCTTGAGTTGATCCCGGGCCAGAGGATGGAACACCACCGTCTCATCCACCCGGTTGATGAACTCGGGCCGGAAGTGCTGGCCGACCACCTCCATCACAGCGTCTTTCATGGCGTCGTAATCGCCCTCGCCGGCCATGCGCTGGATCAGATCAGAGCCCAGGTTGGAGGTCATCACCACCACCGTGTTGCGGAAGTCCACGGTCCGGCCCTGACCGTCGGTGAGGCGGCCGTCCTCGAGCACCTGCAGCAGGATGTTGAAGACGTCCGGATGGGCTTTCTCCACCTCGTCGAGCAGCAACACGGAGTAAGGTTTACGCCGCACCGCCTCGGTGAGGTAGCCGCCCTCTTCGTAGCCCACGTAACCCGGGGGCGCGCCGATCAGCCGGGCCACGGAGTGCTTCTCCATGAACTCGGACATATCGATGCGCACCATCGCCTCTTCGGTGTCGAACAGGAACCCGGCCAGCGCCTTGCAGAGCTCGGTCTTGCCGACCCCGGTGGGGCCCAGGAACAGAAAGCTGCCGTTGGGGCGGTTGGGGTCGGAGAGCCCGGCCCGTGAGCGGCGCACCGCGTTGGACACCGCGGTCACCGCCTCGTCCTGGCCGACCACCCGGGCGTGCAGCGCCTCTTCCATGCGCAGCAGCTTGTCGCGCTCGCCTTCCAGCATCTTGGACACCGGAATGCCGGTCCACTTGGAGACCACCTCGGCCACCTCTTCCTCGGTGACCTTGTTGCGCAGCAGCTTGGTTTCCACCTGGGCGGACTCTTCCGCCTCCTGGGCGGTCTGCACCTTCTTCTCCAGATCCGGGATCACCCCGTATTGCAGCTCGGACATGCGGCTCAGGTCGCCGGCGCGGCGCGCCTGCTCCATGTCCACCCGGGCCTGTTCCAGCTCCGCCTTGTACTGCTGGGCGCCCTGCAGGGCCGCCTTCTCGGCGTTCCAGATTTCCTCCAGGTCGGCGTACTCTTTTTCCAGCGCGCCGATGTCGTCCTGCAGCTTGTCGAGCCGCTTCTTGCTGGCCTCGTCGTCTTCCTTGCGCAGCGCCTCACGCTCCATCTTGAGCTGGATCAGGCGACGGTCGAGACGGTCCATTTCCTCGGGCATGGAGTCGATCTCCATGCGGATACGGCTGGCCGCCTCGTCGATCAGGTCGATGGCCTTGTCCGGCAACTGCCGGTCGGTGATGTAGCGGTGGCTGAGCCGGGCGGCGGCGATGATCGCGCCGTCGGTGATGTCCACGCCGTGGTGCACCTCGTAGCGCTCTTTCAGGCCACGCAGGATGGCGATGGTGTCCTCCACGGAGGGCTGGTCCACCTGCACCTTCTGGAAGCGCCGCTCCAGTGCCGCGTCCTTTTCAATGTGCTGGCGGTACTCGTCCAGGGTGGTGGCGCCCACGCAGTGCAGTTCGCCCCGGGCCAGGGCCGGCTTGAGCATGTTGCCGGCGTCCATGGCGCCGTCGGCCTTGCCGGCACCGACCATGGTGTGCAGCTCGTCGACGAACAGAATGATGCGCCCTTCCTGCTTGGCGAGTTCGTTCAGCACCGCTTTCAAGCGTTCCTCGAACTCGCCGCGATACTTGGCGCCGGCGATCAGCGCCGCCATGTCCAGGGCCAGCACGCGCTTGTCCTTGAGCCCTTCCGGCACCTCGCCGTTAACGATGCGCTGGGCCAGCCCCTCGACGATGGCGGTCTTGCCGACGCCGGGCTCGCCGATCAGCACCGGGTTGTTCTTGGTGCGGCGCTGCAGCACCTGGATGGTGCGGCGGATTTCATCGTCACGGCCGATCACCGGATCCAGCTTGCCGCTCTCGGCCCGCTCGGTGAGATCCTGGGTGTACTTCTTCAGCGCTTCCATCTTGTCTTCCGCGTTGGGGTCGGTGACCGCTTCACCGCCGCGGACTTCCTGGATTTTCTCCGCCAGCACCTTCTTCTTGATGCCGGCGTTCTTGAACAGCTTGCCCAGTTCCCCGCCGTCGTCGCAGGCCGCCAGCAACAGCGCCTCGGTGGACACGTACTGGTCGCCACGCTGCTGGGCCTCGCGGTCCGCCAGGTTGAGCAGCCGCGCCAACCCCTGGGACAGCTGCACGTCACCGTTGAACTGTCCCACCGTCGGCAGTTTATCCATGGCCATTTTCAAGGCGGTGATGACATCCGCCGGGTTGGCGCCGGCTTTCTCCAGCAACGGCGCCGCCACCCCGCCACTCTGCTGCAGCAGTGCCAACAGTAAGTGCACCGGTTCGATCGCACTGTGGCTCTGGCCCACGGCCAGGGATTGGGCTTCGCCCAACGCTTCCTGCAAGCGCGCGGTAAATTTGTCCATTCGCATTCTCAACTCTCCTGATCACGCCTAACGGCCGGCCCGGACCACGGCACCGACGCGTTATCGGTTGTTTAAAAACTGAGCTTTAAATGCGGGCTGACGTGAAGCGATTCAAGAGGGGATTGTTGATCTGGATCAAGCCGGGGCGGGTTCCAGCCACACCATGGTGGCAAAGCGGCCGGTCTGGCCTTCGGCGCGGTAAGAGTAGAAATGGACCGGATCACTGGCGGTGCAGTGGTCGCCCCCCGCCACCTCGAACACACCGGCGGCGTTCAGCGCCAGCGTGGCGGCGTGGGCCAGGGAGAAGCGCCAATGGTTGGGCTGGCTGTCGCGGCTGAAGGCGGCCTGATACTCCGGCCCCAGAGACACAAAGGCACGGTGCACGTCCTCGCCCACCTGGTAGGCGCGCGCGGAGATCGCCGGGCCCAGCCAGGCGGACAGCGGCTCACCGCCGGGCGCCAGCGTTGCCACCGCCCGGCCCAGGATGCCGCCGTGCAGGCCGCGCCAGCCGGCGTGCACCGCCGCCACCGCGCTGCCGTCCTGGCGTGCCAGCAGTACCGGCAGGCAGTCGGCGGTGAGTACCACGCAGGGCCAGCCCGGTTCGCCGGTCCAGACCCCGTCGGCGCGGGTGTCGGCGTCGCCGGCCTGGATGATGCGGTCGCCGTGGACCTGCTCCAGCCAGGCCGGCGGATGGTCCACCGCCAGCATTTTGTGCACATGGCGGCGGGCCTGTTCCACCCGCGCCGGGTCGTCACCGCAGTTCATGCCCAGGTTGAAACCGTGCCACGGGGGCGGCGAGTGGCGCCCCAGACGGGTGGTCACCAGGGCGCGAACCCGGGGATGGGGCTGCCAGTCGGGCCGCAGCCACTGGCTGATATCGGGCAGGGTCATTGTGCCTCCCGGTCCGCCTCCAGGACCTGAACCAGGGTCTGGAAATCCTCGGGCAGGGGCGCCTCGAATTCCATGTACTCGCCGCTGGCGGGGTGCACCAGCCCGAGCTTGAAGGCGTGCAGAGCCTGGCGGCGGAACCCGCGCAGGGCCTCGCGCAGCGCCTCGGTGGCGCCGGCGGGCTGCTTGAGCCGGCCGCCGTAAAGCGGGTCGCCCACCAGCGGATAACGGCGGTGGGCCAGATGCACGCGGATCTGGTGGGTGCGGCCGGTTTCCAGGCGCACCTGCACGCGGGTGTGGGCCCGGTAGCGGTCCAGCACCCGGTAGTGGGTGACCGCCGGTTTGCCGCCGTGGGTCACCACCGCCTGGCGCTTGCGGTCCACCGGGTGCCGGCCCATGGGCGCGTCCACGGTGCCGCCGCCGGTCATCACGCCCATGGCGATGGCCTGGTACTCCCGGTACAGGCTCTTGTCCTGCAGCTGCGCCACCAGCCCGGTGTGCGCCTCCACGGAGCGCGCGACCACCATCAGGCCGGTGGTGTCCCGGTCCAGGCGGTGGACGATGCCGGCCCGGGGCAGGCTGGACAGGCGATCGTCCAGGTGCAGCAGGCCGTTGAGCAGGGTGCCGTCGGCGTGGCCGGCGGCCGGGTGCACCACCAAGCCGGCGGGTTTGTTGATCACGATCAGGTCCTGATCCTGATAAATCACCGGCAATTCAATGGCTTCCGGCTGGTCGTCGATCTCCGACGCCAGTTCCACCGCCAGGGTCAGCGCCTCGCCGCCCAGCAGCTTGTCCTTGGGCCGCGCGGCGCGGCCGTCCACCGTCAGGACGCCTTCTTTGATCCAGTTCTGCAGGCGCGACCGGGAGAAGCCGTCGAACAATTCGGCGGCCGCCTGGTCCAGCCGGATACCGGCGTATTGCGCATCAACCTGCTCAGTGCGCTGAATTTTCTCACCGCCAAGATGTCCCATGGTCCGACCTGTGCGTAGAATAGGCGCACCATTGTACCCTGTCGCACCGAGGATAAAATGCCACGATTGCTTTCGACCCTGTTGATCGCCGCGCTGCTCAGCGCCTGCGCCAGCAAACCTGACGAGGCCCCGGAGCGCACCGAAGCGGAACAGTACCGTGAAGCCCGCGAGTCCATGGAGTCGAATAACTACGTGACCGCCGTGGACCGGCTCAAGGAGCTGGAGGCCCGTTTCCCCTACGGCCGCTACGCGGAGCAGGCGCAACTGGAGCTGATCTACTCCCAGTTCCGCCTTCAGGATTACCCGCAAACCGTGGTCGCCGCCCAGCGTTTCATGCGCAGCTACCCGGCCCACCCGCGCCTGGACTACGCGCTCTACATGCGCGGCCTGGCCAATTTCTACATGGAACGGGGTTTCTTCGATTCCATGATGAACACCGACAAGTCCGCCCGCGACCTGTCGTCCGCGCGCGACGCCTTCGAGGATTTCGAGCGCCTGGTGACCCGCTTCCCGGACAGCGAGTACAGCGAGGACGCCCGCGCCCGCATGGTGTTCATCCGCAATGAATTCGCCCGCCACGAGTTGCACGCGGCCCGTTACTACGCCCGCCGGGGCGCCTACATCGCCGCCATCGGCCGAGCCCAGTACGTGGTGCAGCACTACCAGCAGACGCCGCTGGTGCCGGAAGCCCTGGCCATCATGGTGAAAGGCTACGAGCGCCTGGACCGCCCGGCGCTGGCGGATAAAAGCCGCCGCATCCTGGCCACCAACTGGCCGGACAGCGAATTCCTGGAAGACGACGACCAGGTGGATCTGGCCTGGTGGCCGAATGAGAACAAGGGCGTTCTCAGCTTGCTGACGTTTGATTTGCTCTGAGAGCTGCAAGCTGCAAGCCAGGGCAGCGTGGTGGACAGGCCCGGTCGATAGAGAGTTGCAAGTTACAAGTTGAAAGTTAAAACGCGGAGTGGGCCTTGCCGGCGGCACGGCCGTGCCCGCGTTTGAAACTTGCAACTTTCAACTTGCTGGCGCCCCGCCAGCGGCTCGGCCTTTCCTCCAGCACGACCTGCTTGTGACTTGTAGCTTGCGGCTTGAGGCTGTCAGTCCCCCGGTCGCCAGCCGTTGGTGATCGGGTAGCGGCGATCCTTGCCGAAGGCGCGGCGGCTGACCCGCGGCCCCACCGCCGCCTGACGCCGCTTGTATTCGTTGCGGTCGGTGAGCTTGACCACCCGGTATACGGTGTCGCGGTCAAAGCCGTCGCGAATCACCGCCTCGGCGCTCATGTCCTGTTCCACGTAGCGTTCCAGAATGGCGTCCAGCTCGTCGTACCCGGGCAGCGAATCCGAATCCACCTGATCCGGCGCCAGCTCCGCCGACGGCGGCCGGATGATCACCCGCTCGGGGATAATCTCACTGCCCGCCTTCTGGTTGCGCCAGCGCGCCACCCGGTACACCCAGGTCTTGAACACGTCCTTAAGCACCGAGAAACCGCCGGCCATGTCGCCGTAGAGGGTGGCGTAGCCCACCGCCATCTCACTCTTGTTGCCGGTGGTCAGCACCACCGACCCGTTCTTGTTGGACAGCGCCATCAGCAACACGCCACGGCAGCGCGCCTGCAGGTTTTCCTCGGTGGTGTCCGGCTGGTGGTCGGCGAACGCCTCCTCGAGGATCGACATGAAGCCGCTGAAGGCCGGCTCGATGGGCAGCGACCGGTAGTGCACCCGCAGTGCCTTGGCCTGCTGCTCCGCGTCTTCGATGCTGATGTCGGCGGTATAGCGGAACGGCATCATCACCGCCTCCACCCGGTCCGGGCCGAGAGCGTCCACCGCCACCGCCAGGGTCAGGGCGGAATCGATGCCCCCGGACAAGCCCAGCAGCGCGCCCTTGAAGCCGTTCTTGTTGACGTAGTCACGGGTTGCCAGCACCAGGGCCCGGTACAGGCTTTCCTCGTCTTCCGGTACCGGCAGCACTTCACCGCGGACTTTCAGCGCGCCGCCTTCGCGGCCCAGGTCCACCGGGACCAGCGCTTCCTCGAAGCTGGCGCCCTGCACACAGACACCGGCTTCGCCGTCCACCACGAAGGAGGCGCCGTCGAAAACCAGCTCGTCCTGACCGCCCACCAGATTGCAGTAAAGCACCGGCAAACCGGTTTCCCGGGCGCGGGCGCAGACCTGGTCGCGGCGCTCACCGGGCTTGCCGGCGCGGAACGGCGACGCGTTCAGGTTGACGATGCAGGTGGCGCCGTCGCGGGCGGCCTGGGCCGCCGGCCCCTCGAACCAGATGTCCTCGCAAATGGTGATGGCCAGGCGCTCCTTGCCCAACTCGAACACACAGCTTTGGTCACCGGGCTGGAAGTAGCGCTTTTCATCGAAAACGCGGTAATTGGGCAGGCACTGCTTGAAATACTCATGGCGGGGACGGCTGTCTCCCGGGAACAGCACGCCGGCGGCATTGCGGCGCACGCCATTACGCACCGCCGGATAGCCCAGCACCACCGGTACCTCGATACGTTCGCCGATGTGCGCCAGCGCGTCGTCGACGCGGCCGTTCAGGCTGGGGCGCAACAACAGGTCTTCCGGCGGGTAGCCGGTGAGCACCAGTTCGGGGAACACCACCAGCTCGGCGCCCAGCAAATTGCGCGCCTCACGAGCGGCGGCCACCACCGCATCGGCGTTGCCCTCGATATCCCCGACCAGCGGGTTGCGCTGGGCCATCACTACTCGCATATCACCAGCCTTTTCTCCATGGAGCGCTGATTGTACTCTGTAGCCGCCTGCCCTTGCACAGGCGTCGGGGAGATCCTTATGGGGCTGATACGGCTGCTTATCATAGCGGCTCTGATTTATCTGGTTTGGCGGGTCGTGAAAGGCCTGCTGGGTGAACGCCGCCGGCATGACGACCCTGCCGACGGGCCGGCTTCGCTCAGCCAGAAGATGGTCAAGTGCCGGCAATGCGGCGTGCATGTGCCGGAAAACGAAGCGTTCCAACACAACAACATGGCGTTTTGCAGCCAGGACCATCAGCGCCAATACCTGGAGCACCATGAGCCCTAGCCAGAGCTGGACACCAAGCCGTATCTACAACCTCTACCGCATCACCATCGCCACGGTGCTGCTGGCGCTGTTCTACCTGAGCGAGCAGCGGCTGATCGGCCAGTACATGCCGGCTCTGTTCGAAGGCACGGTGTCGGGCTATCTGCTGCTGACGCTGGTGTCCTCGGCGATGGACTACAGCGAGCGGCTGCGCAAGCCCGGCTTCACCCAGCCGCTGGCGCTGGTGATCGATGTGCTGGTGCTGGGGCTGGTGGTGCACGCCAACGGCGGCCTGGAAGGCGGCCTGGCGGTGTTGCTGCTGGTCAACGTGGCCGCCGGCAATATTCTTCTGCGCGGTCGCATGGGTTTCCTGATCGCCGCGCTGGCCACCCTGACGGTGATGTTCGAGCAGTTCTACTTCGCCACCCAGACCGGCGACAAGGACCCGTTCCAGCTCACCGAAGCGGGCCTGCTGGGCATCGCCTTCTTCATGGTGTCGCTGATCATCCAGCAGATCGCCGAGCGGCTGGAGCGCAGCGAGTCCATCGCCGCCAGCCAGCGCGTGGCTATCGAGCGGCTGGAGGCGCTCAACCGGCAGATCGTGGCCCGCATGCGCACCGGCGTGATGGTGTTCAACAACGAGCACCGGATTCTGCAGTCCAACCCGTCCGCGGACGGCTTTTTCGCCACCCCCATGGTCGGCCAACATCTGCCGGCGGCGCTGGTGGAGCGGCATCAACATTGGCGGCAGGCGCCGCACATGGCGCAGAGCCCGCTGCGGGTGTCGCGCCAGTCGCCGCAGGTGAGCGCCCGTTTCGCCGATTTGGATACCGGCCATGAGGACCTCACCCTGGTGTTCCTGGAAGACACCGCCCGCGTGGCCCAGGAAGCCCAGCAAATGAACCTGGCTTCCCTGGGCCGCCTGTCCGCCACCCTGGCCCATGAGATCCGCAACCCGTTGAGCGCCATCAGCCACGCCACCGAGCTGCTGGACGAAGACATGGAAAAGCCGGAAGACAGCCACCTGCTGGGCATTATCCGCAACCATGTGAAACGGGTGAACGGCATCATTTCCGACGTGCTGGACCTGTCCCGGCGGCCGCGCGGCCAGGCGGCGCGCTTCGATGTGGCAGCGGTACTGGAGGAGGTCACCGTCGGCTGGCACCAGCGCGGCATCCCCCGCGAGCGGTTGCGCCTGCAGCACCGCGACGAGGGCCTGGAAGTGCGCTTCGACCGCAGCCAGCTGATACAGGTGGTGGACAACCTGATCGGCAACGCCTTCGACCATGGCGGCGCGGACTGCCGGGTGACCGTGGCCTATGGCCGCCACCCGCAGACCCGGCTGCCGTGGATCTCGGTGGCCGATAACGGCGACGGCATCCCCGAGGACGCCGCCGCCCACCTGTTCGAACCCTTCTACACCACCAGCGACGGCGGTAACGGGCTGGGGCTCTATGTGTGCCGGCAACTGTGCCAGGCGAACCAGGCGACCCTGGACTATGAGGACGCCCAACCCGGCGCCCGCTTTGTGCTAACCTGTGCTCACCCGGACCGACAATTCCAATAATGATGACCGATAAGACTCCTCGTGTTCTGGTTGTTGACGACGAAGCGGATCTTCGAGAGCTGCTCGTCATCACCCTGGGGCGGATGAAACTGGATGCCACCGCGGCCGACTCGCTCGGCGCCGCGCGGCGCCTGCTCGACAGCGACCGCTTCGACCTCTGCCTGACCGATATGAACCTGGGCGACGGCACCGGCCTGGACCTGCTGCGCCATGCCGCCCAGACCGCCCCGGACATGCCGGTGGCGGTGATCACCGCCTACGGCAATATGGACGTGGCCACCGACGCGATGAAGCTGGGCGCCTACGACTTCATCGCCAAACCGGTGGCGCTGGACCGCCTGCGGCAGTTGATCGAGGACGGCCTGGGCATCAGCCGCGCCGAGAAAGCCGGCGACGGCGGCGGGGAAGAAGACACCCTGGTCGGCCAGGGGCCGGCCATGCAGCGCCTCAAGCAGCAGATCCGCAAACTGGCGCGCAGCCAGGCGCCGATCTACATCAGCGGCGAATCCGGCAGCGGCAAGGAGCGCGTGGCCCGTTTGATCCACGCCCTCGGGCCACGCCGGGAAAAGCCCTTCGTGGCGGTCAACTGCGGCGCGATTCCCTCGGAACTGATGGAGAGCGAGTTCTTCGGCCACCGCAAGGGCAGCTTCACCGGCGCCGTGGAAGACCGCAAAGGCCTGTTCCGCGAAGCGGACGGCGGCACCCTGTTCCTCGACGAAGTGGCCGACCTGCCGCTGCACATGCAGGTGAAACTGCTGCGCGCGATTCAGGAAAAGACCGTACGGCCGGTGGGCGAGTCCAAGGAATTCACCGTCAACCTGCGCATCCTTTGCGCCACCCATCGGGACCTGGGCGAGGAGATGAGCGCCGGCCGTTTCCGTCAGGATCTTTACTACCGGCTCAACGTGATTGAAGCCCATGTCCCCCCGCTGCGCGAACGGCACGAGGACATCCCGGTGCTGGTGGAACACATCCTGGAGCGTCTCGGCGAAGCCTGGGAGACCCGGCCTCCGGCGGTCAGCGAGCGGGCCATGTCCGCCCTCGCCGGCTACCGCTTTCCGGGTAACGTGCGCGAACTGGAAAACACCCTGGAGCGTGCCCTCACCCTCTGCGACGGCGAGATGATCGAGCCCGAGCATCTGCACCTGCCCAGCGATGACGGGCCGCAACCGGCCGCCGGCAACGGCGGCGGCCGCCACCCCCAGCTACCGCTGGAAGACTATCTGCAGGAAATCGAAAAGCAGGAAATTCTACGCGCGCTGGACACCACCCACTGGAACCGCACCGCGGCCGCCAAAAAGCTCGGCATGACCTTCCGCTCGCTGCGTTACCGCCTGAAGAAACTGGAACTGGATCAGGACGGCGACCCGGACAGCGAATAGTCCGCCGGATCCAGCGACGGCGTTTCCCCGCACATCAGGCGCACCAACAGCTCCGCACTGGCCGGTGCCGCCACCAACCCATTGCGATGCAACCCGGCGGCGGCGAACACCCCACGGGTGCCCGGCACCGGCCCCAGATAGGGCCAGTCCCGGTCGCTACCCGGCCGCACCCCGGCCCAATGATGGGAGGGCGTCACCGACGCCAGCTCCGGTAGCAGCGACGCCGCCATGGCCTGCAAGGCCCAGCGCCCGGTCACCGTGGGGTAAGTGGTGCCGTCACCCGGATTGAGGGTGGAACCGGCCAGCACCGCGCCATCGGCGCGCGGGATCAAATAGCCCTCATCGGTGAGCACGATGGTCGGCACCCGCCCCGGCGGCAACCGATACAGCAGCATCTCGCCCTTGGCCGGAAACAGCGGCAACCGCACGCCCAGAGGCGCCAGCAGCGCCGACGTCCAGGCCCCGGCACAGAGCAGCACCCGGGGCGCGGCCAGCGTGCCGCCCCGGCTCAGGGTCAACTCGGCGCCACGAGCGCAGGGCCGCACCGCGTCCACCGCCGCGTTCACGAACGTCACGCCCTGCCCCACCAACGTGGCGCGCAGCGCTTTCAAAAGGCGCGGGTTGCGCAGATTGCCGATCTCCGGGAACCATACACCTTGCCGCTCCGGCGCCGCCGACAAATGCCCGCTCAACGGCGCGTCCCGGCAGCTCAGGCCCCAGTCCGACGCCCAGCGCAGCGCCTGCCGGCGCTCCTCGCCACCCACCGCCGCCCACAGACCGCTGTCGTACAGATCCGAGGCGTGCAACCCGGCCTTGCCCTGAAGACGATCCACCAGCGCCCGGTAGCGCGCCGTGGCGTCGTGGCTCAGCCGGTTCATGGGATCGGGGTAACGCCAGGCGAACAGCGGCGACAGAATACCGCCACCGGCCCAGGACGCCGGCGGACGCTGCCCGCCGGCGTCGATCACGGTGACGCTCAATCCCCGGTCACTGAGATTCAGCGCACTCAGCAAACCGACAATTCCACCACCGACAACGAGTACATCAGCCATAGCAAATCGTGGGAGTTGGATGACAGGAAGGGGAGCAACAATAACACAGGCTCGTC
>Ga0208813_1000825_pt1 | contig 19664 bp, 19 predicted proteins | sample MalvireepMed_904_FD_184250 | JGI IMG/M metagenome (GOLD analysis project Ga0208813, IMG submission 184250) | Marine viral communities from the Global Malaspina Expedition - Malaspina viral metaG DeepMed_904 (SPAdes) (version 2) | ecosystem: Environmental > Aquatic > Marine > Oceanic | place... | reverse complement strand
TGTTCCATGGCTGGCAACCCGTTTCCGTTGCGGTGAAAGGCTACTGGCCCACCAAACTCATCGGTTTTGGCGAAGACCTGCCCGCTGGCGTCGCCAGGCAGTGGCGACGGTGGTGCAGCTCACCCGGATATGTAGAAAACAGTTTTGGAAGGGAAATACAGCGACATCACTATTCGGATATAAAAGCGCCCGTGCTGTCACTAACCGCGACAGATGACCACATCGCCGTGCCTGCAAACGTGGAAGATTTTCTGCGCCTTCTGCCCAACGCCAGGATAGACAAACAGTTTCTGGAACCATCCAGTTTTGGACTGAAAGAAATTGGCCACAGTGACCTACTGCGCAGCCGCTGCAAGGCTTGTTTGCCGCAGGTTCTAAAAGGCCTGGCGTCTACAAGCTGAACCTGAATGTCATCCTGATATCTAAGTTCAGATGTTCTCGGATATAAATATCTTGCGCTTCGGCGGCGATATTGGTGCTGCTATGAGACAGATGACTCCACTTGCTAAGTGGCTGGCTCAATACCCCGGATACCGCCCCCAAAGCCCATCGTCATCCATAAAAGAATGCCACTCCTGGCATGTCCACAAATCGGACGCAACGGCCTCAATAACCTCCCGAAGCTCCAAAGGCTCCAGCCAGCATGGAAAATGGCGGTCACAATAACTTCCTGGCCTTGCACCAGGTAAAAAATGCGGTAAGGGAATCGGCGGATCGGGATTCGCCTCAATTCCCTGTGAATTTTACGGTAATTAAGAGGATTTCTCTGGACCTTGTCCAAAGCCTCTTCGAGACACAAGAGAAAATCGTGGCCAAGGCCCTCCCTTTTCTCTTCATAGAACTCGAAATGCGCTCCGACATCCAGCTCCGCGTCCTTTCGAAGTGTGAGCGTATATCCCATTACTTTGACAATATCCGAGCTTTAACGTCAGCCCACGTACTGCCTCGATCCTGGTCTAGCTCGAATGCCTGCAATCGCTGGTCGAGTTCCAGTTTCTGGGCATCAGTAAGCTCAATTTCCGAGCCTTCCGCAACCACGCTGTCCCATAGCGCCTCTGCAAGAATGATACGCTCAGATACGGTGAGTGATTGTATTTCCATAATGGCTGCCTCTAGTCGTACAAGCTTTGAGCAATTCTACCACACCCTTCAAAAGACCAACCTTAATCGCTCGCTATTCTTACGGGACCCTGCGACATTAAATGTCGCCTTTCTGCTCTAGAATTATCGGAGTCGAACTGAACAGGGAGAAAACGATGAATCGCGCCGAAAAAGAACTGCTCAAGAAGCGTTGCGGAGAGCTAACGCTAAGGCGACATAATTTGTCGCCACTACACCTTAAGCTTTCGCTCCAATACACAAGCCTTTGGAGCTCATCATGCGCAAGATCGCCATTATTGGTTCTCGTCACTTTACTGAGTACGACCGCCTGGAGCGCGTGCTTCAACCCTGGCTACCTGCACATATCATCTCTGGTGGTGCAAAAGGCGCGGATGCTCTGGCGGAGCAACTGGCCCGGGAACGCGAGCTGCCCATTACCGTGATTAAACCCGACTGGAAACAATACGGCCGTGGGGCCGGCCCGGTTCGCAACCGTACCATCGTTGATACAGCTGATTTGGTGATCGCCTTCTGGGATGGCAAATCCCGGGGTACCGCGTCCGCCCTGAATTATGCACGGGCCAAAGGTAAAACGGTGATTGTTGAAGCCGTGGGGGGATGACTCATGCGTTACCGGTCCTTCGCGTCCGCTTCAGTCCCTGCTTTAGCGTGTCCTCAATCTCATCCCGCAACCATGCCGGCTCCAGAATATCGCAATGCACCGCCTGAGCGGTGAGCCACCAGCGCAAGTCCTGGGTGTCGCCCACGGTGACGGCCATTTCGAAGGTCTTGTCATCAATCTCGGTGGTGATCTGATCAAACCCCAGTGGGGATTCGATCAGGTGGTTCAGCACCGGTTTGTCGCAGCGTAACTTCAGATACACCGGCTCATCGGATTTCAGAATGCCCATGGCGCCGGAGTGGATGTACAAATCCAGATCAAAATCTTCCGGGCGCTCGATTCGCTCTTCCACTACTTCACCGGCCGTGGCCCTGTGCAGCACCAGCTGGCGAACCCCTTCCCTGCCTTCGATGGTACCAATCAGGTACACGTTCGGGTCCCGGAAGATGAGCCCGAATGGATGCACCACAATCTCTTCCGGCTCTGGCCAGCTGCGAGCCTGGTACGTAAGTTTGCATTGGTACTCCCGGAGCAAGGCTTCGGTGACCGCTTCCAGAACATCGGCATCAACGGGCGGGCGCGCACCTCCTAATCCCCGATTGATCACCCTGACCCGGTCTGGCCATTGGCCCAGGGGGTTCTTTTCACTCAACAGCGTGCGATGGGCTTCATCGAAGTGAGGCTTCAAGTGGGATAGCGCCCTTGGCGGCAGCATGGGTGAGAGGTAGGCCTTCGCCAGTTCGAAGGTCAGGGCTGCCGGCAGGTCCAGCGCCGGGATGATATCCATAGTGGCGTTTCGATCGAACGACCAACGGTAAGGCCGTGACTCCTCATCAACCAGTAGTGGGAAGTCGGCACTCAGCTTTTCCAGATCCCGCTGGATAGAACGCATGGTCACCGAGAAACCCTGCTCTTCGAGCCTGCCCGCTAATTCGGTGGTGGTGATGGATTTCGGGTGCCGGGGCACCATCCGGAGCATGGTGAGGTAGCGAACGGCGGTGTTGGACATGGCGGGATCCTTGTCTTTTCTTGAAGTCGACAGCCTAAGCGACACGATATGACGCCAAGCCATGCTAGATTTTTGTGCTGGCCAAGTAAAGCCGCTTGCCAATCCTATCAACTACATGAGGAGCCCTGCCCTGAACCATAAAGACTTTGCCTCCCTCCTGGTAGAACACGGGTTTACCCCAAAGTCCTACGACTTCGACTCCACCATGCTGGGTTTCAGCACGACATTTTTAATGCCCTGATTCATAACGACTCAGTATTCAGCGAGCAATCGTTCATTCGCGCTCAGCCCCATTGTCCTGATGCCCTATTGCGTTGTGGACTCATCGCCGAATCCGGTGACCTTGCTTCAGCCGTTCAGCATTTTTATGCCCGATGGTTTGAGGAGCTGCGCTATGAGAATCCCGTGCTGGAGTTGCTCAACCTGGAGATGCGCGAAGATGTCGCCAGCATTCACGTGTTGACCATCACCAAAGCCAATGCAATGACGTTTGTGTTTAACATTCAGCGAGGTGGATGATGATGCTGATTCTGATTGCGGTGGGTTTGGTTCTTTGGACTGTGGTGTCGATGCTTTGCATCAGCTATTTCAATGACCACGGAGCCGGATGGGAGGAATGGGAGGCCTTCCCGGTGTGGATGAAGATTCCGATTCTGGTGGTCGCGCCGGTGTTTTTTATTTCCTGGTGGGTTCGGTGAAACCAACTAACCATCAGCGGGAATAACCTCCACATCGCCCACCGGCTCTAGGACATGGGTACTCCGCACCGGCTCACACACCAGCGGGGCGGAGATATGCGTTCTCATCAGCCCTTGAAACGCATCCGTCGCGTGAAACTCAGGATCCAGCCACACATCAAACTCCTCCGGCCGCAGCATCAGCGGAATGCTTTTCGGGTGGATGTGGCTGAACCTCGGGTGCGGCGGCAGTGTGATGACGGTAAAGGAGTTCACCTGCTCATCCCCGAAGTGCCAGGATTGCCATAACCCCGCCAGTGCCGTGGCTTCATTCTGCGGGTGAATGTTGTAGACCTGCTTGTCCTTCCATTCGTGGAACGCGCTGACTGGCACAATGCAGCGCTTGGTGGGATACACCTTCTTCCAAAGTGGACTGCTGGTTAAGCGATCACTACGGGCATTGAAAGTGTGAAACTTCGGGTTGGGCCGGAAGCCATAACCATTCGGGTTTGGTTCGATCAGAATCGACCAAATGCCTGGCAGCAGATACCGGTCGTCGGCTGCTTCAATAACGAACTCCCCGATTCCGCCCGGCGGCACGTTGTGCTGAGGTCTGGGTGTGACACCGGGCAGCCCCAGTTGCTCCATCAGCGTTTGGACTTCGGGGGAGTCGATTACGTTGTAACGTCCGCACATAGCTGCTTCCTTGGCCAATCTGTCTGAGACAGTGTAGTCAAAGCTTTCCGGCTTAGGCGACCCACTCTGTCGTTTGGCTGAGCTATCCTGACTTGGGATTCTTGAAGAGCTTGAACGTATGACCTGCACCACCGCCGTGTATGACCTGAGTCAGATACTTCATTACCCAATCCGGGTTGAGGTGAATAGCTGGGATTCCAGACATCCCCTGCACTGGGTCAGTTATAACGATGAGGGCCAGATTGCCGAAGGGCAGTTTCTGGAGCCGCCGGGGTTACCCTTGTTTACGCTGGAAGATGATGCAGGTCGGCGTCTCTGCGATGCGCTGCCGGAGTCTGTCTCAGCAGTTGCCGCTTTAATGCCCGCCATGGACTTTGAGCTGGCTCAGGCCTGTGCGACCTCCGAGGCGGCGCGTGAACTGGCCAACGATGCTCCCCTGCTCTTTATCCTGGCGGTCGACCATGCACGAAACCAGTCGTGGTCGCTCGAAGCGTTTAACGCGTTCCTGGCCGGTAAGCGTTCCGACATCCTCAAAGCGGTTGGGCTTCCGGGCAGCAGATCCCTCGTTCGATTGGTACGCCGCCTGGCCTTGTCCTCGCTATTACCCTGGGAGCTTGAGGATATTCATACCGCCCTTCAAATCCCGGAATACGTGGGCCTGATGCGGCACCACCCTCACCTTCATCTGAACCACATTCGGCTGCTTAACCGCATCCGCCGGCCACTGTGGCCTGGGCTATTAAACCTGGCAGACGAGCACACTTCGGCAGTGGATATGTCCTGGCTGTGTCGGATGATTCGGGACACCTTGGCCATGGCCGGCCGGAATGAGCAGATTCTTGCAGGCATCCATTCCAGAGAAGCTCTTCAGTCCCAGCATGACCGGCTGGTTGAACGGTTCAACAGGGCGAACAGCCGAAACTCTGAAGAGAAGCGCCAAGACCTGGCGAAAGAGCTTTCTGAGGAACACGGCGACTATCCGAAACCGCCTCTCGCCCCAATTGAAGGGATAGAGCCTCTGCGCTCCTGGCTGGAACTGTTGGAAGAAGGTGCATCCATGCGCCATTGCGTGGGCAGCTATGACGTTCCGGTTGCCCTCGGGGAAGTGTTCATTTACCGGATGATCCACCCGGAGCTTCTAACCATTTCGCTTGAGTACCAGAACAAGTCGTGGGTGCTTGGTGAGGTTCGTGGGGTTCGTAATTCCAATCCTTCGGAAAGTGCTTTGGATTGGATTCGGCGGTGGGTGAATACTGATCGTAAAGGTTAGAAAACCCAGACCAACTCCGCTATGTGCAGCCTGATTGGTGCGAAGAAAACCAATGTGCAGCGTGATGTGTCTTTAAAAACCACATGAGTCCAATCGAGCCCCAAAGTTGTTCGCAAATCAATCAAATCCAGGGCGATTTCACAAGAATCCGGCAAAAAGTGGTTTGCACAAAGGGTGATACAACTATGAAATATGCGATCTACGTTGGTGTTTGAGCAATCCTGACCAGCCAGAAAAATGTTTGGATCTATCGGTGCCATCAGATTGCTTATTAGCGGTGGGCACTGAAGCTGGCCACTAATAGTACTGACGTTCTAAGTTACCCCAATCTGGCAGCATGAATTGACCGCTCCGGTCGCAAAGCGAACATTCATGCCGCTGCTACTCACCGACGTGTATGCCATCCACCGTGATTTCGGCACGGCCAGCGCCGAACCCATACCTAAACTGACCGTCGCCGAAGTTGGCGGTATTTGTGGCAAGTTCGAAGATTTCTTGGCAATTCTCAACGGAAGGTCTGGCACAAGAGTCGTAAGTGGTGACGGCAAGCGCGCCCGCTATGAACTTATTAAGGTCTCGAACCAGGCTACGAAGTAAACCGGGGTCGATGACTTCCTCTTCCACGATTTTTGCCTAACCGGCCATCAGGCTGATTATCAGTGCGTTCGCAATATCGATGACCAACCCACATACCAACGGCACCACGATGAACGCCTCCCGTGCAGCGCCATGCTCCCGAGTGACCGCCGTCATGTTGACGATTGCGGTGGCAGTGGACCCTAACGCGATTCCGCCGAAGCCTGAGCACATCACTGCAGCCTGGTAATCCTTACCCATTGCCCGAAACACAACCAGAAGAACAAATGCGATAACCAGAAAAGTTTGCACCAGCATTGCCACCGTGATGAATCCAAGCACCGGTTGCAGCTCCCAAAGCCGCAGCCCCATCAACGCCATAGTCAGAAACAGGCCCAATGATATGTCGGAGATCAGGGCGAGACCTGGCTGCATGCTCGGCCAGTTCCATAAGCGCCCGTGCCCATTAGGCCTCACCCAGTCGCCGATCATACGAAGTAAGATTCCCGCCAGTAGGCAGCCTACAAAGTCAGGCAGCGTGACGGGGGTGTACGCGACCAAGGCATTGATTCCATATCCCAGCATCAAGGCGAAGTTGAGCCAGAGCAATGCCAGCAGCACTCCGTAATAGTCCAGTTGGGCATGCTGCTCATCGCTATGTAGCGTACCAATCTCCAAAGCGCTGTCGCCGGAGGCTTGCAGCCGATGCCTGCGCATCAGCAGGCTTGCGATCGGGCCACCGATGGTGCAGGCCGCGATCAGGCCGATCATGTTCGCCGCCAACCCCAGTTCCTGCGCTTGCGCAATGCCGAGGTTTTGAACGAAGTAATCGGACCAGGCCAAGGTGGTGCCCACCCCTCCGGTCAGGGAAATCGAACCGACCATGAGACCGGCGCGCGGATCCAGGCCGAATGCGCGGGCCGTCTCCATCCCGACGAGGTTCTGCAGCACCATGAACCCGATGGCCAACCCCGACAGGATCAGCAAAGGCCGTCCACCATGGCGCAGTGTGCGGGCGTCGGTACTCAGTCCAATGGCGGCAAAGAAGTACAGCAGCAGCGCATCGCGCGCTTCCAGATCGAAACTGACCGTGACCCCCATCCCGTAGTACAGGACGAAGACAACCAAGGCGCAAGCCAAGCCGCCCACCAAGGATTCCGGGATGCTGTATCGACGCAAGATGCCCGAACGCGCTACCAAGCCCTTGCCCACAAACAACAGCAGAATGGCGAGCGTGAATCCATAGAAGGCATCGATCTTCATCGCACCTTCTCCCTGTCCAGGCAGGACAGCGCATGGCTGGCGGCGATCCACTCTTCATTGGTGGGTTCGATCGCCACGATGACCTGGCTGTGGTCGGTGGAAATCGTCGCCGCGTGGCTGGCGTTGGCGTCGGTATCCAGAGCAATGTTCAGAAAACCCAGGGCCGCACAGATGCGCTCGCGAATGAACGCATTGTGTTCACCGACACCTGCCGTGAATACCAGCATGTCCAGACCGCCCAGAACAGCAACCAAGGCACCGATCTCGCGCACGATGCGACGCACGTAGAGGTCCAGCGCCAAGCGCGCTCGCTCACCCGTTTCACCTTCATCGTTCTCGTGCCGGACAATGACGCGCGGCTCGGCCGAGATTCCCGAAACGCCGAGCAGACCGGACTCGTGATAGAGGACACGCCCCACTTGTTCCAGTGAAAGCTTCTCGATCTCCATCAGGTAGAGCACGGCGCCTGGATCGAGCGCACCGGTGCGGGTGCCCATCATCAGCCCGTCAAGCGCGGAGAAACCCATGGTGGTGGCCACGCTTTTGAGTCCTTGCATGGCACACAGGCTGGCGCCACTGCCCAGGTGGGCAACGATGGTGCGCCTGCGCGCCGCGTCGCCATGGCGTTCGGGCAAAGCCTCAGCCATGTACTCATACGACAGGCCGTGAAATCCGTACCGGCGCAGACCGCGCTCCCATGCGGCGTAGGGCAACGGCAGGAGCTGCTCGAGCTTGGGGATGGTGTGATGGAAGCCGGTGTCGAAGCAGGCCACCTGAGGCAGCTCCGGTTGTTCGCGCAGCAGAATATCGATGGCTTCCAGCGCGAACGGCTGGTGCAGTGGCGCCAGCGGGATGTATCCCTGCAGATCGGTGAGCACCTGGGCGTCCACCCGCACTGGCTCGAAATACCTGCTGCCACCGTGGACGATCCGATGAGCGACCGCACCTATCCGGCGGCCGTCGAGCCGCTGACTGACGCGATCGCGGATGATGCGCAGCGCGGCACGATAGGGATGTGCCGTGTCCAGTTTGATCGGGAACGGCGCAACCCCGGTCTCTCCGAAATCCGGATCGGCGCCGCCGATTCCCAGCACCTTGCCATTCCACAATGCCTGACGCGGCAGTGGCGCGGCCGAGGAATCGAACACCGCAAACTTGATGCTGGATGAACCGCAGTTCAGCACAAGGATCAGTCCGTGTTCGCGGCGCCCGGAGCGGGCCATGGTGACGTCCATCAGGTCGTCCTCTCTGCGCGCCGTCCGCGCGACTTCGCCGAGGTGTGCGGGGGTGTCTGCTGTCTCATCGTCTTCAGACTCAGCGCGCCGTGTAGCCGCCATCGGCGATGAGCTGGGTGCCCACAAGGAAGCTGCTTCCTTCCGACAGCAAAAACGCCACGGCATGGGCGATTTCGTCCGATGTACCCATACGACCGATCGGATGCAGGTCAACGGCCTTCTGGAGGGCCGATTCATCCAGGAAATCCAGGATGGGCGTACGCACGTAACCGGGATGAATCGAATTGATCCGGATTCCCTTGGACGCATAGGCCAGTCCTGCCGAGCGGGTCAGCCCGGTCACGCCATGTTTGGCTGCGACGTACGCAGGGTTCGCTGCGTCGCCCACCACCCCCAGGATGGAGGAGACGTTGACGATGGCGCCGCCTCCTGAGCGCAGGATGGCGGGAATCTGATGGCGCAGGCCATAGAACACGCCGTTCAGGTTGACATCGATCACCCGGCGCCAGGCGGCAGGGTCCAGTTCTCCCGCCGGGCTCTGGTCGCCACCGATACCGGCGTTGTTGACGGCAAAATGAAGGTCGCCGAACGTATCGACCGCGCAGGCCACGGCAGCCTGGACCTCATCGATGCATGCCACGTCGGCCACGTTGGCCACGGCGTGGCCGCCCTCGGCGTTGATGAGGCTGGTGACGCGCTGCGCATTGTCGGCGCTGACATCGGAGACGACGACATTCAGGCCGTTGCTTGCAAGCAGCCGGGCAATGGCCTCGCCAATGCCAGACCCTGCACCGGTGACCAGGGCTACGCGGCCAGAGAATGAGTACTGCATGGTGTTTCCTCCAAAGGGGTGGATTAAAAAGAGGGGGTTAATAAGTTGCCGATAAGTCGGCTCAAGGGGGTGACAGCCGATAGTGGTGGGCCAGCATCAGTGCGATCGCGCATGAGGCGATGCGTGTATCACGCGAGTCGGCGCGGCTGGTCAGAATGACTGGCACCTTGGCTCCAAGAACGATCCCGGCGCTGGCTGCGCCGCCCATGAAGATCAACTGCTTGGCAAGCATGTTGCCGCTCTCCAGGTCAGGCACGACAAGGATGTCGGCCTGCCCGGCGACCTCGGAGACGATCCCCTTGGTGCGCGCAGCGGCGATGGAGATCGCGTTGTCGAAGGCCAACGGCCCGTCGAGCAGGCCGCCAGTGATCTGGCCGCGATCGGCCATCTTGCACAGCGCCGCCGCGTCGAGCGTGGCCGTCATCGTCGGGCTGACCGTCTCGACTGCGGCCAGGATTGCGACCTTGGGTTCGCGCACGCCGATCACCTGCGCCAGCTCGATGGCGTTGCGGATGATGTCTGCCTTCTGTTCCAGAGTCGGGGCGATATTGATCGCTGCATCGGTGACGATGAACGGGCGCGGATAGGCCGGTGTCTGCAACAGGAAGCAATGGCTGACCCGGCGCTTGGTGCGCAACCCCGCTGCTGCCGAAACCAGCGCGGACATCAGTTCGTCGGTGTGCAGGCTCCCTTTCATCAGGGCTTCGACTTCGCCATTGGCCGCCAAGGCTACGGCTTGCTGCGCGGCGGCGTGGCTGTGGGGTGTGTCCACAATGGTGACGTCGGCCAGATCCAGCCCGGCCTCGGTGGCGACTGCTTCGAGCCGCCCTCGTGGCCCGACCAGCACCGGCTCGATCAACCCCGCGTGGCGCGCTTCGAGCGCAGCGGACAGGCTGGGGACATCGCAGGGGTGGGCGACGGCTACCCGAATCGGTTGCAAGTGCGCGACATGCGCCAGCAGGTGCTGCAGGCCTGTGCGGCCCTGCGCATCCGGATGGATTTCCGGCAACGCCGTGCGCGTTCTTTCAATGCGCTCAGTGGGCGCTACGACCTCTACCTGGCCCTGGAAAACCGCCACCCCCTCCTGGCTGGTGCAGGTGCAGTCCAGCGTGACGTGATGGGTGGCCGTGTCTTTGCTGCTCACCTGCATCTGCACGGTCAGCCTGTCGCCGGGCCGAACGGCTCCGAGCAAGCGCAGGTTCTGGCTGACATATTGGGTTCCAGGCCCCGGCAGGCGTGTTCCCAGCACAGCCGAGATCAGGACGTTTGCACAAATGGCCTCCGTGGTGTCCCGCGAGGGCGAAGACACCGAAGATTCCGGATCCACATCGCCCGATTGCAGCGCGAACATCTGGATGTCTTGCGGCGAAAACGCGCGTTCGAGGCTGGCGCTGTCGCCGATGGCGATCTCGTCGAAGGTGCGGTTGCGCAGAACCTGCAATGCGTCGGCGGCGCCATCGACCGGTGCGGAGGACGTCGTCATTTGCCTTTCCCTCGCCGTGTTTGACTTGTCCGCGGGGCGGCTGGCGTCTTGGACACAGTTTTCTGCGTAGCAGTTTTCTTCTGAGGCGCCTTAGGCTTTGGAGAGGATGTCTTGGAGGTCGTGTTTATGGCCGGAGCGGAGGTATCAGTGGCGGGACTTATCACGGCGGGCGCCGAAGCCGCCTGCGCTTGGCGCTCGGCCTGCTCGAACAGGGCGGCAACCTGCTCCAGCCTGGCTTGCTCCTGTGCGGACAGCACATCGCTGCTGCCGACCACCTGTACGATCATCTCCGCTACCTGGCGGATCTCATCAGGCGCTATGTCGTTCAGCAATCCGGGGATGGCGGACACCACGGCGTCCTGGTCGAGCCGCATCAGCAAAGCCTGCCGACGCACGAGGTGGCGAAAGGCCTGCATGTCGAAGTCGCTGCCCAGGCGGGGACGCACCAGTTGCTCTGCGTGCCGGAAGTGCCGCTCGTCGGCCTCGCCACGCGCCGCGAGCACGAAGAACAGTGCCCGTATGACGGCTTCGGCGAGCCCGCCGCTGTGAATATCCGCTTCGAGCCGTGTCAACTCTTGCGCCAGATACTGGCGATGCTCGGGCGTCTCGCTGGGACGGGGTCGCGGCGGTGCATCGTCGTGCAGGCTCTGTCCAGTCATGGCCTGCACCAGCGGCAGGCTGTACAGCGTGTCAAACGCCTGTGCGTAGATCTGGTCGCGGCAATCACGGAATTGATCCAGCATCTGTTCGACGGCGGTGGAAAACTGCGCCTGCAGTTGCAGGAAAGGGTTGGCCTCGGAGACGGGCTGACGATGGTCGCGCACGTGTTGCGCAGCCTCATGTACTGCGGCGGCGAGCGGATGCCTGTCAGACCACAATTCATAGCCCATGCGCAGCGGATGCAGCTGCTCCAGCCACTTCGCACCCTGGTCCGTGACCAGGGCACGCATCCATGGCTGCACGAAGCTGCGGTAGCAAGCCAGGTTGACCTCGGAGATCCGCGCAACGGCGGCGAACCGGCGATCGTTCTCAGGGTCGGGACGGACGATCTCACGGACTTCATCGATGCTGCTGCGGCGAATCCGCGTCAGGAAGACGTCACTGGTTGGGTCTCCTTCCTGCACTGGGTCGGGATGCTCATCGATTTGCATGTGGTGAATGCCTGCCGGCAGCACGTCGATGATGTCGATGTTCTCAGCGAACTCCTGGTGCTCTTTACGCCCGACGCTGCCGGAGACGAAGATTCCCAGATGTCCGATGCTGTCATGGGTAGCGTAGACGATGGTCTGGTCATGTCCCAGCACGTCCAGGTCGTTGCGGTACAGGTCGGTGATCCAGCCCAGGGCCTGGGGCGGTGGCGTGATGTTGTCCCCATAGGAGCAGAACACCAGGATCGGCGAGCGAATATTGCGCAGGTCGATGCGCACGCCATCAGACGTCACCAGCTGCGCCGTACTCAGTTTGTTGCCGATGAACAGGTTATCGACGATGTACTGTATTTCCACATCGTTCAGGAACACGTGGCCGCCCCAGTACTTCTCGAATTGCAAGTGGCGCGGGCCTTCCGTGTCGACCTTGGCGTACAGGTTGTACTGTTTGCTCCACAGCGTATTGGCCGGGTCCAGGTTCTCGAAGTTCTGTACCAGCCAGGCGCCGTCGAAGCGGCCGGCGCCCAGATCGCTGGTCAATGCCGTCAACCAGCTACCGCCGGTCAGACCGCCCGCGTAGCGCATCGGCATGTCGCCCGCCCAGTACGACAGCGGCGCACCGGCCACGATGATCGGTCCGAACAGTTCGGGCCAGACGGCGGCTGCCATCAGGATCTGCCAGCCTGCCTGGCAATTGCCGATGACCGCAGGCTTGCCGCGGCTGTCGGGGTGCAGCTCGCCGACCTTGCGCACGAAGGCCGCTTCGGCACGCATGACATCCTCGACGGTCTGGCCGGGAACGGGATCGGGCAGAAAGCCAACGAAGTAGCAGGGATGGCCTGCCTTCAGAGCAGCACCGACCTCGCTGTCGGGTTTGAAACCGCCGATGCCCGGGCCATGGCCCGCGCGGGGATCGACCACCACGAACGGCCGCTTCTTGGGATCGGCCGGCGCGTCGGCTGGCGGCAGGATGCGCACGAGGCCATAGTTGACTGGCCGCGGAAGCTCCAGCCCGGACATGATGACCTCTGAGGCGAAGTCGAGTACGTTCGGCGTCTGCTCCTGCAAATGCTCCAGGTACTGGTTGCCGCGTTGGCGGCGAACGTCGGCATACAGAATGGATCGCTGCCAGGCATCCACTGCATACTCGGTTGCCATCGCCGATAGTCGCAACGGGTCCCACAGCAACTGCCCCCAATCGGCCGCTGGTGATGTCGTGGTGTCTCGATTCATGGCGATGGGCACTCCTTCTGTGATGAAACTGAAAAATTGAATGGCAAGGGGCCGCAGGCACATCGTCTTGCTGGCCCTTCCTCACTCAGTACATATGCTGGCCACCGTTCATCGACACGTTGCTGCCGGTCATGAACCCCGCAGATTCACTGACGATGAATGCAACCAGTGCAGCGATTTCCTCAGGCCGTCCCAGACGACCCACGGGAATACCGGCAATCACTTGCTTGACCACTTCTTCCGACATGCTCGTCACCATCTTCGTATCCAGATACCCCGGCGAGACGGTGTTGACCGTCACGCCCTTGCGCGCCACCTCCTGCGCAAGGGCTTTAGTGAAGCCATGCATGCCGGCCTTTGCGGCGGAGTAGTTGGTCTGGCCGAACTGCCCCTTGGAGCCGTTGATGGAGGCGATGTTGACGATCCTGCCCCAGCCGCGTTCGAGCATGCCGTCGATGAATGGCCGGGTGACGTTGAAAACGGAGTCGAGATTGACGCGCAGGACCGCATCCCAATCGGCGTAGCTCAGCTTGCGGAACGTAGCATCACGCGTGATGCCCGCGTTGTTGACCAGAATGTCGATGTGGTGACCGTCTGCATGAATGAGGCCAGCCAGCTCCTGGCAGGAGGCATGGTCGGCCACATCCGCGCCGTAGGCGATGAAGTTGTAACCTTCGCCTGCCTGGGTTTCCAGCCACGCGCCAATGTTGGTGTTGCCTGGCGAGTGGATGATGAGCACGGTATGGCCAACATCGTGCAAGGCTCGGGCGATGGCCTCGCCCAGGCCACCGCTGCCGCCGGTGACCAGCGCAGTCCTTTGTTCAGCCTGCATTGTGTCCTCCTGTATTGGCTGGCGCGTCCTTGTGCTGTGCAGCGACCCACACCTCCCCCCACTGTTTGAACATATCCTGGAACGGCAATACCGCATCGCCCTGGCCTACGGCCTGCGTAACCGATTTCTGCCAGTCTTGAATGGCTTGCTGCAGGCCTTGGGTGAAGGTTGTCTGGTTCTTGATCGCGACTTGTGTCAAGGCCTGTGCGCCGCCCACGTGATGCTGAAACTGACGCCAGAAGGCTTGTGCCGGCAGCGTGCCCAGTTCCTGCCAGTTCTGGGCCTTGAGCAGACTTTCGATCTCCGCGCCGGAATCGGCAATGCCGTCTTTGCCCGCTCGGGTGGCGTTCTCCAGCCATTGCTGGCCGTTTTCCTGCATCAGGCGCTGGATGCGCAGCTGCAGTTCCAGGTTCGCCTTGAAGAGATTGAGAGGGATAGTTTCGTTGCTCATGATCAAACTCCTTACTGGGTTGAGTGCCCAATCGGGCGGTCAGACGATCAGGCCATCTGGCCGATCGTTTTGCGAAAGCGTGCTAACGACAGGAAAAACAGCACCGTGCCGATCAGGGCCAGCGCCAGGAACGGCTGCCATACCGTCTCCAGGCCCGCGTCCCGGTAAAGGATGGCCTGGCTCAGTTCCACGAAATGGGTGGTGGGTGCGATCAGCATGATGTTCTGCACGATCTCGGGCATGCTTTCCCGGGGCGTGTCGCCGCCGGATAGCATCTGGAGCGGCATGATGGTCAGCATCATCAGCATGCCGAACTGCGGCATGTTGCGCGCCAGCGTGGCGATGAATATGCCCATGGAGGTGGTGGCGAACAGGCTGAGGGCCGCGCCGGCGAAGAACAACACAATGGAGCCCTCGATGGGCACGCCCAGGATGCCGCGCACCATGAGGTTGAGGGACAGGAAGGAGGCGATCAGCACGACCAGGGCCATCGACCAGACCTTGGAGAGCATGATCTGCGCGGGTGTAACCGGCATCACCAGCAGGTGCTCGATGGTGCCGTGCTCGCGCTCCCGGATCAGCGCTGCGCCGGTCAGGATGATGGACAACAGCGTGATGTGGTTGATGATCTGCACCACCGAGCCGAACCAGGCCTTGTCCAGTGCCGGGTTGAAGCGTGCGCGCAAGGCCAGATCCACGGGTGGCGCGTCGGTGCCGCGGTAACGCTTGACGAACTCATTGACTTCGCCGGTGAAGATCTGCTGGATATAGCCACTGCCGGTGAAGGCCTGGCTCATGCGGGTGGCGTCGACATTGAGCTGCACGGCAGGCGATCGCCCCGCCAGCACGTCGCGCTGGAAGTTGGGCGGAATGACCAGAGCGAAGGTGTACAGCCCCGCGTCCATGCCCGGGTCCACGTCCCCATAGTCGATCATGGCCGGTGGCGTGAACTGCGGGGGGTAGAAGGCCGAGGCAACCCGCTGGGACAGCGCCGAATTATCCTCGTCGACGATGGCGATGGGCGCGTTGTGCAGCGTCTCCGGCATGGACGTGGCCTTGGTGTAGACCGACGCGGTGAACACATAGACGATGAGCACAAGCATCATCGGATCGCGCCAAAGACTCCACAGCTCCTTGACACCAAGGTCGTAGATGTTGGCCAGGTTTCTTCTGCGCATCTCAACGCTCCTGCTTCTTGAGTAGCAAAACAGCCACGCCGAGAATGACCGGAACCGAAATGAGCATCGGCCACAGCGGCCCCGTCAGGTCGGCCAGGCCGAGTGATTTGTTGAACACGCCACGGCTGATGGAGATCATGTGCGTGGCGGGGTAGATCTCGCCGATGAACTTGCTGGAGCCTTCAAGCGAGGACACGGGATCCCTCAGGCCGGCGAACTGGGTGGCCGGAATGATGGTGCCGATCATGGCAAAGAACATGGCGGCGATCTGGCTGCGCGTGACGGCCGAGGCCAGCAGCCCCATGCCTGTCGCGGCGAAGGAGAAGATCAGCGCGGCCAGCGACAGGGTGAAGAAGCTGCCCGTGACCGGCACACCGAAGACGGTGACCGCGAGCAGGCTCATCAGCAGGAAGTTCACCATGGCCAGACCGACATAGGGCAGTTGCTTGCCAAGCAGGAACTCGATGCGCGTGACCGGCGTCACGTAGAGATTGGTGATCGAGCCCGTCTCCTTCTCGCGCACCACCGCCAGCGCGGTCAGCATCGCAGGCAGCATGAGCAGCAACAGCGGAATCACCGCCGGCACCATGGCCGGCAGGCTCTTGACATCGGGGTTGTAGCGAAAGCGCGTCTCGACGCTGGCATTGCCGGCTGCGCTGGCGCCGCCACGCTCGCTGGCCTGTGCCAGCAGCCAGTGCTGGTGCATGCCCTGAACGTAGCCCTGGACGGTTTCCGCGCGTTGCGGCATGGCGCCGTCGATCCAGGCACCTATCTGCACGTTCTGGCCTCGCAACACATCGCGAGAGAAGCCAGGGGGGATCTCAATGGCCAGCGACAGTTCGCCGTTGCGCATACGCCGGTCGAGGTCCTCGTAGTCGATGATCGGCGCGTGCTCGGTGAAGTAGCGCGATCCGGCCAAGTTCAGCGTGTAGTTCTGGCTAAGCGTGGTCTGGTCGCGATCGAGCACCGCATAGCTCAGGTCCTCGACGTCCATGGTGATGCCGAAGCCGATCACGAACATCAGCAGCAGCGAACCGCCCAGCGCCAGCGTGGCGCGTACAGGGTCCCGCTGCAATTCCAGCGTCTCGCGCCACAGATAGCTGAACATTCGCTGCAGACTGAAACCGCCAGAGCCGTGCCCGCCGTGTTCAGCGGGCGCCGCCGATGGTTGCTCCTCGTGATCGGCGGCCCCGGGCTGGCTGGCCGGCGCCGCCGTGCCGCCCTCGGCTTCGACGAGGTAGCCGATGAAGGCCTCTTCAAGGGTTTTGGCGCCGCGCTTCTCGACCAGTCTGGCGGGCACGTCGCTGTCGAGCACCTTGCCCGCATGCATCATCGACATGCGGTCGCAGCGCTCTGCCTCGTTCATGAAGTGGGTGGAAATGAAGACCGTCACCCGGTCACGCCGCGACAGCTCGATGAGCAGTCGCCAGAACGCATCGCGCGCCACCGGGTCGACGCCCGAAGTCGGTTCGTCCAGAATCAGCAGTTCTGGCTTGTGCACCATGGCGACCGCCAGCGACAGGCGTTGGCGTATGCCCAGAGGCAGACTGGCCGGCAGGCTGTCGATGACGTCCACCAGCCCGAAGCGCTCCACCATCTCATCGACGCGAGCAGGAATGTCCTCCGGGGACACACTGAAGAGCTTGGCGTGCAACTCCAGGTTCTGGCGTACCGTGATTTCGCTGTAGAGCGAGAACGCTTGGGACATGTAGCCGACGCGGCGGCGGGTGTCCAGGTCATGCGGATCGACTTCGTGGCCGAACAGCCAGGCCCGGCCCTCGCTCGCCGGCAGCAGGCCGGTGAGCATCTTCATGGTCGTGGACTTGCCGCACCCGTTGGAACCGAGGAAGCCGAAGATCTCACCGCGCCGGATACGGAAGGAGACACTGTCGACAGCGACGAAGTCGCCGAAGCGCATAGTGAGCTCCTGGGCTTCGATGGCAATGTCATCCGCTCCGTCATCAGGCAGCGGAGGAATGACCACCGCCTGGTGCCCACGCTTTTTCTCTTCCGGGAGCAGGCGGATGAATGCCTCTTCCAGGTTCGGGCTGCCTGTTCTTGCCAGCAATTCCTTCGGCGTGCCGGTGGCGAGGACCTTGCCGTCGTCGATGGCGGCCAGCCAGTCGAAGCGCTGGGCCTCATCCATGTAGGCCGTGGCCACAATCACGCTCATGCCGGGGCGATCGGCGCGGATACGGTCAATCAGATCCCAGAACTGCGCGCGCGCCAGCGGGTCCACGCCAGTCGTCGGCTCATCGAGAATCAGAAAATCCGGGTCATGAATCAGCGCGCAGCACAGGCCGAGTTTTTGCTTCATGCCCCCGGACAGCTTGCCTGCCGGGCGCTCCAGGAATTTGAACAGGCCAGTGGCCTGGGTGAGCTCATCGATCCGCTGGCGGCGCTCTGCGGCGCCATGACCGAACAGGCGCGCGAAGAATTGCAGATTCTCCTCGACCGAGAGCGTCGGATACAGGTTTTTGCCCAGTCCCTGCGGCATGTAGGCGATGCGCGGGCATACCTGCTTGCGATGGGCCTTGCTGGCCATATCTGCGCCCAACACGGCGACACAGCCTTCTTGGATGACGCGAACGCCAGCCAGTAATGCCAAAAGGCTGGACTTACCGACTCCATCCGGACCAATCAGGCCGGTCATTTGTCCTGCAGGAATCTCCAGGTCAATTCCATCCAGAGCCAGGACATCTCCATAACGTAAGCGTACCTGGTGAACGCTGGCAACGCTCGCGAACTGCGAGGACTGATTCATTTTTTACTCCGGCCCGCGAAGGTCAAGACTTCCGGGCCATTCCACATCAGTATCAAGCCTGACCCATGCCACACCGGGCAGGCCTGTCTTGACCTGCCTGAGATGCTCATGCAGCAACTCTGGAGAGATTTGTGCTCGTACACGAAACATCAGCTTTTGTCGCTCGCTAGCAGTTTCTACAGTCTTGGGGGTGAACTGTGCAGCACTAGCCACATAGGAAATCGTCGCCGGAATAACGTAATCGGGCGCGGCGTCCAAAACGATACGCACTTCCGAGCCGATACCTACGCGACCAGCTACCGTTTCGGGCAGAAAAAAAGTCATGTAGACATCCGTCAGATCAATCAGATTCAGGACCCGCCCACCTGCTCCCAACACTTCGCCAGGTTCTGCCACTCGTATCTGAACACGACCATCACGTGGCGCTCGCAGCTCGCTATCCCGAATTTCTGCTTCGATGCGATCGATGGTGGCTGTGGCAGCGGATACGGTTGAACGCGCACCGACCAGTTGGGCTTTGGCCGCCTCAACGGCTGCGCGCGCGGCCGCCGCCTGAGCTTTCGCAACGGAGACTGCAGCACGGGCACCGCTGGCCTGCGCTCGATCATCGTCTAGCTGTTGTATGGATGCGGCCCCCTTTTCAGACAATGTCTGCGAACGTTTCAGGCGCCGCTGTGCTGCATCAAACTCTGACTCTCGCTGGTCAACAAAGGCCAGAGCCGCAACAACGTCAGCTTCACGCAGCGCCACCTGTGCTTGCGCCGCCGATACCATATGCATCGCCTGCTGGCGCATAGCCAAGGCTTCATTGCGCTGTGCTTCGAGCGTCTCCAACTGCATCTGGGCCAATGGTTGGCCAGCCTCTACAAAGTCTCCCTCCCGAACAAAAATGCCTTCAACGCGCCCGGGCAACTTTGTGGCAACGTCGATCTCGGTGGCTTCAATTCGACCATTACCACTGACGAAGCCTTCGCCGGGCCCTGTTTCGGAATAGTTCAACCAGCCCCACCATGCCATGGCAGCGACGCCAGCGGCGATACCAATGACCAGGAGCTTCTTAATTAAAGATGGAGAGGTAGTCATAAGTCGAGAGAGCCTTAGCAGGTTGGTTCAGAGGGTGAGGTGTAAGCGTCAAAACAGATCTATCCCTCAGCTAAAAAAAACGACCACACGGATGATGGGATGAACACCTCTTGTTGAGATCGGCGTCAAAGCGCCACTATTAGATGTGCAAAATCAATAGGTCAACAACAAGAGGTGTTCAGATGAACGTTACCCTAATCGGAATCGACTT
>Ga0208813_1000820_pt1 | contig 19764 bp, 20 predicted proteins | sample MalvireepMed_904_FD_184250 | JGI IMG/M metagenome (GOLD analysis project Ga0208813, IMG submission 184250) | Marine viral communities from the Global Malaspina Expedition - Malaspina viral metaG DeepMed_904 (SPAdes) (version 2) | ecosystem: Environmental > Aquatic > Marine > Oceanic | place... | reverse complement strand
ACGCAACCACAATGTTCAGCTCTGAGATTATGAGTACCGCGAATCAGTTCCATGCCCACACAATCTTAATGTTTTCCGGAAAAGACGCGATTATAACTGATACCGAGGCGATAATCAGTACTCGCGGGCACGGAAATGTCTCGGTCTCATGCCAGTGATAACCAACACACCAATATAAATGGCAGCGCCGAATCCAATCACCTGAGCCAAAAGCCAGGGGCGCTCAACCAACGAACTGGTACGCCAGGCACTAATGTCCGGGCTCAACCACAGTACACCGGCTATCATCGCCGTTGTAGCAAACAGCACTTGTAGTATAAAACGCCCGGTTCCGGGTTGTTTTTTCAGCACGCCTTCACGCCATAAAGTAACGCCCAACAACCCGGCGTTAATAGCCGCAGACGCCGCCGTTGCCAATGCCAGGCCGACATAGCTGAATGGAATAGCCAAGGCAATGTTAAATACCATATTGGCTGCCATGGCAATAATACCGTACTTCACTGGTCGCTTAGTGTCCTGGCGAGAGTAAAAGCCCGTTGCCAGAACTTTTACCATCATAAAACTTAGCAAACCGGTGGAATAGGCCATAAGACTGTAAGACGCCATACGTGCGTCGTCCGGGCTGAAGGCGCCGTGCATGAACAGCACCATAAGCATCGGCTCTGCTAATACAAAAAGCCCCGCCATGGCCGGTACACCCAGCAATAGCACCATGCGAATGCCCCAGTCCAGCGTAGCACTGAAGTTTTCAGTCGATTTATCCACATGACGTGATGAAAGCGCAGGCAAAATAACCGTTGCAATAGCAATGCCAAACAGACCCAGCGGAAACTCCAGCAATCGGTCGGAGTAGTAAAGCCAGCTAATGGAGCCGGTCATTAAAAAGCTGGCAATAAGGGTATCCAGAAGTAAGTTGATTTGGCTAACCGACACACCAAAAATAGCCGGCAGCATCAGTTTCCGAATTTTAGTAACGCCCGGATCTTTCCAGCCCCACTGTGGTTTAACCAATAGTCCCGCTTTTTTCAGAAAGGGCAACTGAAATAACAGCTGGATAAAACCACCGAAAAATACACCCCAGGCCAGTGCATATTCCGGTTGTTCAAGCTGGGGAGCCAACCAGATAGCCGCCGCAATAATAGCTACATTCAAAAATACCGGTGTAAAAGCGGCTACCGCAAACTTGCCCAGCGTATTGAGTATGGCTCCGGCCATAGCGGCGAAACTGATAAACCATAAATAAGGAAAGGTAATGCGGAGCAAGTCGCTGGCGAGTACAAACTTTTGTCCCTGCGGACCGTCATTCCACCAGTCTAAAAACCACCCCATACCAAAAAGCGCCGCCACAACCGGGGAAGCTACCACACCGAAAATGGTGACCACCGTCACAATAGTACCTAAGGTGCCCGAAACCCGGGCAATAAGTAATTGCTGATCGGGCAGTTCTTTGCCCTGCTTGTACTCAGTGAGCACCGGCACAAACGCCTGAGCAAATGCGCCCTCGGCAAATAACCGACGTAAAAAATTGGGGATCTTATTCGCAAAAAAGAACACATCTGCCGCAGCGCCGGCTCCCATCAGGTTGGCAATAACCACATCGCGCACTAAACCCAATACGCGCGAGATCAGGGTCATCGCACTGACGATAAAACCTGAGCGGAGTAAAGCTTTTGACACGAGAGATCCTTTCGGCTGACAGCTAAGTTTCTGTTTTTGATTGTAACTGAGACCAATGACGGATGCTATTTTATCAAGACCTCAGTTAAAGCACCGAGTTTTTCCCTTTTCACTGTTGACTTTTACAGCAGAAAAGGCATAATCTGCGGCCTTTATAAGAGAAGCGTTCTGTTAATGAATTTAGGAGTTCACCTTGGCTAACATTAAGTCTGCTAAAAAGCGTGCGATCCAGGCCGAGAAAAATCGCCGCCACAATGCAAGCCGTCGTTCAATGATGCGTACTTACCTTAAACGTGTAAACGCAGCTATTGAGACAAAAGACAAAGAAGCAGCAAACACTGCAATGAAAGACGTAGCTCCAATGCTGGATCGCTACGCGACTAAAGGTCTTATCAGCAAAAACAAAGCGGCACGCCATAAGAGCCGTTTGAATGCTAAGATCAAAGCACTGTAAGAAGAATTACTGACTTGGGCTTAGGCGCAGGGAACGAAAAAACCGGCTAATATGCCGGTTTTTTTATATCTATTGTTTATTTGGTAAGACTTCCATTAACTCACCCACCTTTGTACGTACTTTATTGTCTCTTAACTGCAAGGCTAAGTTCAGGTTACTGATAAGCTCTGCGTGCTCTGCTAACTGCTTTGGAATTTTCTCATAGCTGGCTAACCACTCAGCCACTTCACTCCATTGCCATAATGGCTGTTTACCTGTTAAACGATACAAAGGCGATGGAAAATCACCACTCCCTCTCTTCCCCTCTTTTAACAGAGAAATAGACTGCCTAGTTAAACCGCTTCGCTCCGCAATATCACTAATACCGACGTAACCACCTGCATCAACGACCGTTACTCGGCAGTCGCTCAATGATTCCAACTGTTGAATGGCCGACAGCACCGCGTCCTGAAAGCTTTTCGCTTCCCGGTCGAACTGCAAATAAACAGTTGATTCATAAAAACAAACCAATGCGTCATCGCAGCCTGCACTATAAAGCTTGTCTTCCAACAATGGAGTGCGGTTGGAAAGACCGCTCAAGACAAGTGAAAAATTATAGGTACTCATGGTTTTAACTCCTCGCAGGCAATGACTTGTCGAACTATTTGCTTAGCATGGTTATAAGGATTTCTTGGCGTTGACCAAACACTAATTTGATGTTGTTGATGCCCCTTTCCACACTTTAAGCGTCCAAAAGCGTGACCCTTACTCAACTTAAAAGTCCAACCATAGACCAAAGCGAAGTCAATAGCCGCCTGAATTTCCTTATTCGGGTGTTTTTTGATACTAGACTCCATATTAACCAACTGTTGACAGTTGTCAACAAACTGAAAACAATTAATAGTCTAGTTCACATTCAATGATTGGGGAGTAAATTGAGAGATGGCTTACAAATAGCCACTGACTTGCTAGATACTTACTAGCCATAGATAATGGCATAAAATAGGTTCTTATGAGTAACAGCCAATACAACAAGAAGATAAAAGGACTTACGATGACAAAAGTTAATATCCCAACGATTGCTAAAGAAGTGTTGTCCGATCTATTGCAAGAGCGAGGCGGCATTCTTTATAGCAGTCACGAAACGTTGAAGCCAAGCAGCGTATATTTACTCGGATTCAATCCCGGAGGAAGTGGCGTGAAGCCCCTAAAGGAAGGCATAAATTCAATGCTTTCCAATAGCGAAAACGCCTATCTTGATGGAAAATGGGGTAACAAAAGTGGCTCTTGGGGGGCTGGAGAAGCTCCGCTTCAGAAAAGAGTGAAGTGGTTACTCAGCGAGCTAGGGCTGAACCCAGCGGATGTATGTGCGAGCAACCTAATTTTTGTGCAAAGCCGCAAAGCGAGCGACATCTGCTTTTCGCTCGCAAAACAATGCTGGCCGGTTCACGAGGCTATCCTAGAAATCGTACGGCCCAAACTGATTATTGCGTATGGTAATTCAACCGACTCTCCATACGGATACTTGCACGCAATGTTTGGAGATGAGCAAGAACATATCCCATCCGGTCACGGCACTTGGGTAGCCAAAGGTTTTCAGTGTCACATCAATGGCAAACCAGTGTATATCGCTGGCTTACCGCATTTGAGTCGTTACTCGCCCGTGGGTAAAAATCATATTGTGGAGTGGTTGGCTAAACACCTATGAAGATGTGAGCCAACTGTAACACAGTCGGCTTTATACGATATTTAGCTGAGTGCTTAGATACTGTCCAAAAGAACTCGGTTAAAACTGAATTACTCTCTAAAGCTCAGTAACCCGAAGCGGCTCTCCCCTCTTATAGGCTTTTTTAGCTGCCCGGTTTAAAAGCGTATCGAAATGCTTAGGCTGAATGCCGTATCCAGTGCGTAAAGACCGAATATTATCCGTCGTAAAAGCTTCACCTTTTTTTATATCTTCCACGGCATATAATGAGCGGCGCCGGAGCTTATCGTTATCACTTACTGAGTAATCAACAACTCCTAAGCATTTCTCAACAGCCCTAACTGATTGAACCATATCACTAAATTCATCAGGCTCCATAGAAAACCCCGAGTCAGGCCCTCCAAGACTGCGATCCAATATAAAATGCTTTTCGATGACAGTTGCCCCAAGTGCCGAAGCAGCGGTTGGAACTATGCTTCCCATCGTGTGGTCAGATAAGCCAACAGAAACACCAAAGCGCGAGCGCATATTCACCATTGTATTGAGATTGGCATCGTCTAATGTAGCTGGATAATTTGATGTGCACTTCAGTAACGTCAACTGTTTATTACCAGTGTCAAAGCATGTCTTTACTGCAAGCTCAATATCGCTTTCATCAGCCACTCCGGTCGATATAATAACGGGCTTCCCGGTAGCCGCCGCGGCTCGGATTAGAGGGATATCGGTAATTTCAAAGGACGCAATTTTATAATAAGGAACATCGAGTGACTCGAGAAACGCCACACCTTCAAGATCAAAAGGGCTGGAGAAGAACTCTAACCCCAGACCGTTTGCTAGTTCTTTCAGCTTAGGCTGCCATTCATAGGGCATGGAAGCTTCTTGGTAAAGTTCCCACAAGCGTCGACCTTCCCAGAGACCACCTAACGGTTTACCGAAGATGTCATTATCCACATTGAGTGCCAGCGAGTCCGCGGTATAGGTTTGCACTTTTACCGCATCGGCCCCTGCTTCTGCCATTGCTCGGACAGTGCGTGCTGCTAGCTCATAGTCATTATTATGATTGGCTGACAACTCAGCAATAATAAATATGTTATCGGAGATTCGAAACATGCCGTTCTCAATTAACCATTAAAATACTTAAGAATGTCGTTAATCGAGTTCAAGTTCTCAACATCATCATCTGGCACTTCTTTACCAGTCACGTTTTCTAGTTCGACAAACAGGTTAAATAAATCCAAGCTGTCTAAGCCATTGTCAGTAAAAATATCGTCAGCCGCTAAGCTGTCAATATCTGCACTCACACCAGACTTTTTCATCGCATCTTTAATTTGTTGTTCGGTTAGCATTTTATTGGTTCCTTACTAAAAGGGCTGTAGCCCATGAAAAACCGACACCAAAGCCACTGAGAACCAGTCGCTTAAGTTCTTTATCATTCATACAACTCTCTAACAAAATTGGAACCGATGAAGAAATCGTATTTCCGGTACCTTCCATCGAGCGTACAAACTTATTTGCGTTTTCTCGAAAGTTACGAGAGATCGCATCAACAATGGCTAAACTTCCCTGGTGCATCAGGTAAGCATCCACGTCGTCTTCAGCCCACTGGTTGGCCTGTAACAAGTCGCGTATTGCAGGAGCGACTTTCTGAGCCGCAAAGTTGAATACCTGTCGTCCATTCATTGATAGATGACCATCGCTAACGCATAAATGTTTAGCTCCATTTCCATCAGTCCCAAAACGCACATCCTTAACATGCCACACGGGATCCTCAGCAAGCCATGTAGCCGTAGCTGCGTCACCAAATAACATGGATGTTACTCGGTCATCGTTGTTAATGACTTTTGAATAAGGGTCCGCTGTTACCAGCACAGCATTCTTCAAACCGGAGGCTTGCATTAATCCCTGCACAATAGAAAGACCATAAACATAGCCAGAACAGCCAAGCGACACATCAAATGCAGCAACAGACGTCGGCAAGTCAAGTTTGGTTTGTACAATCGCAGAACAATGAGGTAGTCCAGTACCGTCAGGGTTCTGTGTGACAACCACTAACGCATCAATCGCGTCTTTATTTAACCCGCTCTTATTCATTAGCGCTTCAATGGCATGCACTGCTAAATCGGAAGTATCGGTGCCTTCATCAAGCCGTGGTAAAAACTGACTACCTAGCTTCGAGGTTACAAATTCAGGCGTTTCACCAAAGCGTTCCGCTTGCTTAATATTGTTAACGCCATGTCTGGGAATATAACTGGCTATAGATTTAATGCCTATCATCGGGATCTCCCACTATAAAGCGAATAGAACCGACAGTATCACCATCAACCGTGATAGAGCAGACTGAAAACTTGCCCTTGATGATTCGATTCAAATTGATGCTGACAGTCTTGTAGCTTATCGGCAATGGTCCTAAAAACTCAAGCTGCCCTACTAACCACTTCCCGCTAGATAGCGGAAACAAAGCATTATGTAGCTTTTTGGTCAATGCCACGATAACTTCAATGGCGGATGCTGAGCGCTGCCCGCCCATATGAATCGATTGTTCCTCGTCATCGATTCCAGCCGCCGATACAAGGCTATCTTCATCGTAGTCATATCTCTTTATGGCGGTTTCTCTGGTTTCGACTAACCAACCCGTTTTACTGGAATCAGATTGATGCTCCCATAGTTCAAACACGCCCGAGATAGGTCCGTCCGGTTGTTTCCAAACAACATCGCATTGATGGCTAATAATTTTCTTGAAGACCAACTTAGCAACCCATTCATCACGTTCACACACGTCATTGGTAAGCCAATCATAAAAGTCTGTGCTGTGAAGATACGTTCGACCCCCTTTAAACTGTAAATTCGTTTTCATTAACGTATCCTCCTGGCAGGGTTACCCAAAAAAGTAGCAAGCTGGGGAACATGCTTAAAAATCGCCGCGCCAGCTGCAATAGTCGCGTACTGGCCGATCGTTACGTTATCTCGAACCACAGCGTTAGGAGCCACCTGCACACCTTCATCAATCTTCGCATAACCGCACAAGGTCGTATTAGGTCCAATATCGACATAATCGCCAATCACCACATCATGACCTACATTCGCCCCTGCTCTAATGATCCCGTAGTCGCCAATACGGCTACCGGGTTGCAAGGTGGTGTGCGCACATATCGCGACCCCTTTTCCAATCTCGCAGTCGAACGCTACATTGCATGTTGGGTGCACAAGCGTCACCCAACGGTCTCTGGGTATGTTCAGTGATTTCAGCTTTGCCGCCCGTTCGCGCATTTTTCCAACACTAAGGATCGCAGGAATGAATAGGGTATCCGCAGATAAGGAGCCCCAGTCATCAGGCTTTCCTATGACCTCCCAGTGACCTATCGGAGTTCCCACGTCTAGGTGATCATTAAGAAAGCCGCCGATTTGGTAATCCTCGCCACTCGCTATCAGATCTAAGATAATCTGCGCAACCACCAATCCGTTGCCCGTTCCACCAATAATTGCCACTTTTTTCATGCAAGAGTAACCACAGTTATATTAATTTTTTAATCCAGGGCGGCTCCACGCTCGCTCCTTTCATAATTTGAATAGCGTTAGCCGACATTGTCGAAATACGCTCAGGTGCTTCATCAAGCGCCTGTAAGCTCGCTAATATATCGTTTTCAATCGTATCTCGTATTGCACCTAGCGAAACCGCTGCGTTTCTTTTGGCCAGGCTTAATGCTTGTTCCGCTTGGTTATCGGCGATGACCGTCATAATACTCGGCAAGCCTAACTTACATCGTTCCCAAGCCATGGTTCCTGCGGCGCCAATCGCAAGGTCGGCGTCAGCCATAAGTTTAGCCATATGATCGGTTTGCACCCAACACTTAAAGCCATATTGGTAACACATGCGCTCAATTTGCTGTTTAAACGGGTGAATCGCTCCAATGACCACGTTCACATCACTATTTATATGTCGTTGTTCGAGCCAACGCCGAGTTGCACGGCAAGCTTTAGTAGTCATATTATCTTTATCCACGCCACCGAAACAGATCAGCAAATTACTTACTGTTCCTGACCGTACCTTTGTTTCCAGCTTGCTAAATTCTTCACGCAAGAGGAAGAACTGCGGCCCTACAAATGTCTCGGCATACGCGGGGATATGATGATTCCATTTTTTTTCAACATCATCCACTAAGTTTGGATCCAGCAAGATATCACTATCTACTTTACGATCTGACAGGCCGTCAATAATCATAACCTTTGCATCAAGAGATTGTTTGATAAGTCGGTGCCACTTCTCTGTTAACGAAAAATGGTCAACCACTACCCAGTCAATAGCGTTTATTAATGACGCTTTTCGCAGCAAAGTAAGAACTTCATTGGCATCGTCTTCTTCAGTACCTCTCAGCCAACTTGCATGGGGGCACCAGTTTGCGCCCTCGCTTGGCGAGTTTATTTCGTCCTGGTCTATCGGCAGCACTGTAAACCCTTTTTTATCGATAAGATCAATACAGTGGCCAGAATGTTGTTTAGACGCGAAGTAAACATTCACGTTGTGAGAGCGCAGAACTTCCGCAATCGAAAGGCAACGCATTACATGCCCTGACCCGATATGGTGCCCACTATCAACTCTAAATAGAACGCTCACGGCTTTACCTACGATTGCTTTTCTAATGCGGAAAAAACAATTTCTGCTGTTTCCCAGTCCTCTGGCGTATCGATATCATGTACTCGATAGCGAGGAAGAAGAAACGCAGACGCATGTTCGGAAAACATTGGCGCACCGCTTAAAAATGCTTCGCTTTTACCCCAATAGAATTGGCCTGCGTCGTGGAATGCCTCAATTAAATCCTGAGAGCGGCTACTAAACTTGGACTCATCAAACATGGCGATATCACCAGCATCATCAAAATAAAATGCGCGTTGAATCGGATATGCAAATGAAGTGGCTGAAAAACAGAAATCCTTATCCGAATTATTCAATTGGATCCATGCATCTTTTAGGATCGTTCCAGTCACAAACGGTGAAGTTGCATATAAACAACAACAATGACTAATCTCATAGTCATTATCTTTTAACCATTCTAAGGCATGATTAATCACCACTCTGGTCGGAGCGTAATCATCCGCCAGCTCTTGAGGGCGCATAAACGGAACCCACGCGCCGCTTTTTACTGCAAGGTCTGCAATCTCTTGATCATCCGTTGAGACCAAAACTTTATCAAACACTCCGGAAGCAATTGCTGCCTCAATCGCACGAATCAGCATAGGCTTTCCGCAAAAGTTTTTTATGTTCTTACGAGGAATTCTCTTACTACCACTACGTGCGGGAATAATTGCAATTTTCATAACGAAAGCGCCTCTTTTAACGCCGACACCACTTTCGACTGCTCCCTCGAAGTGAAGTTGGGATACATGGGCAGGCTGATGGCTTCGCGGTAATAGTTCATCGCCTCCGGAAAGTCTTCAGCTTCAAATCCAAACTGCTGATAATACGGTTGAGTATGAACTGGAATATAGTGGAGGTTCACGCCTGTACCTTGCTCACGAAGTGATTCAAAGACCTTACGGTGGCTAACCGATATCTCCGGCAAGTTCAGACGAATAACATACAAGTGCAGGCCGGAATAACTGTCCGGATGTTGCCACGGTAAGGTTACCGGTAAGTTCTCTAATAGCTGGTTGTAGCGCGCAGCAATTTTATGTCGGCGCGCTACGTATTCGTCAAGGCGCCCTAACTGGCTTAAGCCCAGTGCCGCCTGAAGCTCGGTCATACGGTAATTAAAACCCAGCCCAACCTGCTGGTAATACCAAGGGCCGTCAGGCTCGTGCGTCATCTTCTCTGGTTCGCGGGTAATTCCGTGGCTTCTCAATAAATTCATTTTATCGGCTAGAGCATCGCTGTTGGTCAGTGCCATGCCGCCCTCTGCAGTGGTTATAATTTTAACCGGATGGAAACTGAATACAGTTATGTCACTATAGCGCCCGTTGCCGATGTACTCATTCTGGTATTGGCCACCAATTGCATGGGAGGCATCTTCAATGACTTTCACGCTGTATTTATCCGCCAACGCCTTTATAGGCTGCATGTCACAGGGTTGGCCGCACAAATGCACAGCCACCAACACTTTAGGCAACCGATTCTCAGCAGAAGCTTGTTTAAGTTTTAACTCCAGAGCACTGACACTGATATTATAAGTGGCAGGATCAATATCGACAAAATCCACACGCGCGCCGCAGTACAGGCCACAATTAGCCGAAGCCACAAAGGTTACCGGTGTGGTCCACAACCAGTCACCTTCCCCCAGACCGAGAGCTAAACAGGCAATATGCAGCGCAGAAGTGGCACTATTAACGGCTAAAGCGTGTTTTACACCCACCTTTTGGGATATGGCAGATTCAAACGCCGGCACTTTAGGACCTTGGGTCAAAAAATCCGAAGTTAGTACTTCGACAACCGCGTCAATATCACTTTGCTGAATGTCTTGCTTGCCGTAGGGTATCATCAGATTTTTCCAATCTGTTCGTAGTTTGTGTTCAACCAGCTTAGTAGCTGTTCGTCGGTCATCCATTCCTGGTTATTGTCACTGGAGTAAATGAACCCATCCGGCACTTTTTGGCCATCTTTAATTCGGTTGGCGTCTTTATCCCAGTTATGGATAGCTGGCAGAATTTTAAAATGCTCTGGATACTCGTAAGTGTAAGGCGCATCTTCAAAGCCAATCATCTGCTCATGCAGCTTTTCACCAGGGCGGATACCCACGACTTCCTGTTCCGCTTTCGGAGCCACGACACGAGCTACATCAGTGACTTTCATCGACGGAATTTTCTTCACGTAAATTTCGCCGCCAACCATGTCTTCAAACGCATGCCAGACCAGTTCAACCCCCTGTTCTAATGAAATCATAAAACGGGTCATGCGGTCATCCGTTATTGGCAACGTCCCTTTGTCACGGATGGACATGAAGAATGGAATGACCGAACCGCGTGAGCCCATAACGTTACCGTAACGTACAACAGAGAATCGAGTCGGACAGGGGCCTGCGTAATGATTCCCCGCGACGAATAACTTATCAGAAGCAAGTTTTGTCGCTCCATATAAATTAACAGGACTACTCGCTTTGTCGGTCGACAGCGCCACGACGTTCTTTACGCCTTTATCTATGCACGCATCAACTAAGTTCATAGCACCATTAATATTGGTCTTGATACATTCAAACGGATTGTATTCGGCTACCGGTACAATTTTAGTGGCTGCGGCGTGTACAACATAGTCAACGCCATCCAGGGCTCGATAAAGTCGGTCTTTATCCCGGACATCACCAATGAAAAACCGAACTCTCTTATCACCCTCGAACAGCTTTGCCATTTCCCACTGTTTCATCTCATCCCGAGAAAAAATGATGATTTTCTTCGGGTTATACTTTTCCAGGGTCATAGGAATAAACTTATGCCCGAAAGAGCCGGTACCACCTGTGACTAAAATGGTTGAGTTTCTGAACATACTATACCCTCTCCCGAGCCTATATAACTAAAAGGAAGTAAAAGCCCATAAGCAATTTTCAGGCCATGTCAAAAAACCGTCAGAGCTCATTTCAAAAAGGACGGTTCCATATCACTATTATTTTTTGTACGACATAGTGCACTTTTCTATCCAGGAGGTTTTTAAATCAGCTTGAGCTTCGTGTAAAAAGTTAATCCACGTTTTTAATCCAGTCCGAAAGCTTGCAACACAATCATCTTCATCATTGTCATTAAAAAGTATGGAAATTAATGGGCAGTGAAAATATAACAACTCACCTTCCAAAATATAATGTAAATGAGAGTAACGTGTATTTCGGTGAGTATATAAGTAACGAGACTGCCTACGTAAATTGTCTAACGCCTGAGCACGATTAGATACAGGCTCATTCGCTATTGATAGCAAGTGAGAACAAATTTCATCGTATTTTTCAAATTCCATATATTTTTCGAAATTTTGAAATTTAAAAAAATCAAATATATTCTCTTTTATAAAAGTGACGATCTGCTTTTTGTCGCACCCCTGCTCCTCTGATAAAACGTGCTCGGACTTTAAAGGCAATGCGTTATTGATTTTTGCACCATCGCCAACGTTATAACAGGTAACTTTTTTAAACTGCGCCCCTCCCAGAAGACGCCCCATTTGCTGGCAAGACATAGCGAGCAAGTTTGTCGCCATAACGGTGCCACCTAGATTTCCTTCTAGTTCATGTCCTGCATTTTGAGCCTTAAACTGATCTTTGAAAGCACCCTTATAGTAGTCTGAGTCGCTTGCATGGTGTCGACCATCTGGTGAATACCCATTATCAACACCAAATAGATAAATTTCTTTAAACCCCATATGGAGGGTATAACTCAGTGCGGTATTAGACACTAGCGGATTACAAAAAGGCAAAAATGTTAAAGGTTTGGCAGCTTCGGACAATAAGGCATAGTTTAGTAAATCTCCGCCTGCATCAATGCCTTTGCCTGACATCCCAACCCAGTCATATAAAGATACAACATCAGGATAAACCAGATTCATAGTTAATAGATTTAACCGCTTATACTGCTCCACTGGCAAAGTGTCGATAAGGGCATCATAGGTGTTTTTAGGTCGTTCTATTAATGTATGGAAATCAGGCAAAATATCATTTTTAAGCAACGTCTGTAATGCGGTTCCTGCTGCAATAATCAATGCTCTATTTTGGTTTTCTCTTATGAAATCAATAGAATCATCAAGCGAAGGACCATTACCGACAATATAAACAGGATAGTTTTCATAACGATTTATTTTACTCGCTCCCATTTTCATTAAGTTCATACCACTACTAGCGTTTTGAACCGTATGAGCAATTGCCGTTGTCGCGTCATTGTAAAAACCATAACCGCTATGCATCTCAAATAGACGCTGATAAAACTGCTTAATCAGCTCGCCTGTACTTTTAGATGGGTAATGCTGGTAACAAAAACATTTAGTTAAAGAAAAAGCACCAATGTCTTGAGAGACTCTGTAGAGATCATCAATAAATGTCTGATAAGAAGCACCTAGCTGAAAAATCAGTACTCCATGCTGCTCATCCACGTGCTCAATAATTGACTTCCAGTCAGTGCAATAAAGACTGCAATAAAAATTTTCAAAGCTTGGCTCAATCAAATAAATGTAATCAAACTGAACTTTGTTTAATAAAATTGGAAGGTGATAGCCTAGCCCGATACCAAAAATGATTGCTGTAGGGAACCGTTCTGGTAAAACTTTTAACGGTTCATAGTTTCCGGAGTCTTTTACGGCAATTCCCAGCTGCTTTAAGTGCCGTGCATGCAAACGCTCATCGTCACTGGATATGGCAGCATAATTAGTGAAGTTAATATGGTTAACAACGGGCTTTTCTAAATGTTTTTCAACTTGCGAAGTCACCTGAGCAATAGGGTCATTACCATAAAGTGCCACACCCGTTTTGTGTTCGCGGATATTTCCATGGCCGGTTTTTGTCACAAACAACTCAAGCGGATTCTCAGACTGAAATTCTTCAATGCTCTTGGCTATATTCGGGTAGAAGGTTTTGAATGCGTCGAGATTTGACTGAAACCTTTGCTCAGCTTCTTGAGCGAATTGTTTCTCGCGCTCTACGTGGGACTCTGAAGCTTCAAGCCCCTGCATAAGTTGAGCGATTTGTTCTTGTATTTTATCCATGGTGTGTACCGCGTTAATTCATTACACACCACTATATCCTGACTTAGAGCTGCGACTCAAGCCCCATGGTCATCCTGTATTGTCTTGGTACTCTTTCACTGACCGCCGCCCTTTGGTGAGCTTTTTAAGACCTTCTTGAATGACCGCTTTTTGTTGATTTGCCTCTTTTTCATAGGAACTGAGTATATCGCTTACAGCACTCAGCTTTTTGCCTTTTTCTTCTGAAGTACTCTCGCTGTCAGACAGTACTTCATCAACTCGTTTACGAAGCTTCAGGAATAACCTTTCAATATTGGCCTGATCCATCTGCTCCGTATCAAGCTCGCCTTTTATCAAGACTAATAACTGCTCAAGTGACTGAGACATTAAGCACCAACTGCAGAAGCCTGAACTGACTGAGACTCTGCTTCTTCCCGCGCTGACATAGGGATAGCGTCCCATGACGATTTTATTTGCGACAATAAACTATGAACTTCTGTCAGTTTTTCTAGATCATTATTACGCGATACGTCTGCCAATGTCTCATTCATATATAAATACAACTGACCCAGATTATCAGCCACATCCCCGCCCAAATCACTATTTAAGCTGGTTCTTAGTGACTCAATAATATTAGACGCCTTACTGATGTGCTGGCCTTTTTTCTCAAAGTCTTTACGTTCAATAGCACCCTTTGCGTAATTCAAATTATCCAGGGCTCCTGTCATTAACAGTTGAATAAGCTGATACGGATCCGCGCCTGCAACACGTTCTCTTAACGAATTTTGGGTATAACCTTTTAACTTTTTATTCATTCTCTGCACCTCAATACCAATACCTAACAGCGAATTTAATTTTTACCACCACCAAAGCCTGGTAAGTTACCTAACTGAGCCGATAGAAAACTTTGTGTGCTTTGCATTTGAGCTAACATCACATCCAATCCTGAATATTTCTCACGTAATCTCGTTTCCATCTGCTCCATGCGATATGTATGATCTAAACGATCTTCTTCAAGACCTCGGAGGCGTTCGTTTAGTGATTCTTCTCGAAAAGTAATAGACCCTTTCGACTCAATGTAATTATCCATTAAATTTTCAAAGCGGCTGGCAATGCCGCTTTCATTGGAAAAAATTTTACCAAATGCATTAAAATCTTCGTCCATGGCCTCATTCACGCTGCGAACTAAATTATCTTTCTCTAGCTTTCCTTCTTTATTTAAGCTTAAACCAACGTCAAATAAACTTGAAAAATCACCCGCACCATCGACGGTACTGGTTAATACATTAACCATCTGATTTTTTAAGCCTCGCATTGTAGAGTCAGCGTTTAAAACGGCTGATTTGCCCGTTTCAGGGTCAAAGGCGGTTGCTTGATCCATAATATCGACAACCCCATTATAAGCTTTTACGAACTCATCAATTAACTTTGTAACACCTTCCCTGTCGCGCTCTATATCGACTTGCGCCGTTTCATTATTTTCACTTTCTTTTTCGGCTGTAATTGTCGAGCCTTGAATAACATCAGTAAAAGTATTCGTGCTGCTTGTGGCCAAAATACCATCTATTTCTATTTGCGCGTCTGTAGCCTTATCATTCTCCGCAATTGCCATGCCACCAGCGCCGCCGCCAAACGCTTGAGTTGATAAAGCATCAAACTCATCATTATCATTAGTTACGGTCAAATCATTACCAACACCAGAAACATCGGAATTAAACACGAGTTTAGCTTCGGTGCCTGTATTAATTATATTTGCTGTAACACCAAAATTATCAGCTGAATCATTAATCTGCCGGCGTATATCTTCAAGTGTTGAATCTGCGGCAATAGTCAAATCGAAACTTTTGTCTCCCGCAGCAAAGCTTAAGGTGCCTTCAGCCGTATTAACAACTTGATCAGAAGACGCAAAAGAGCCGCCAGCGGATACCGCTCGTGAACCTTTTGCCAGTTGCAATACCTCTACAGCGAACGAGCCGCTGCTCGAATCGTCATTACTTGAGAAGCTAATCAGCTCACCTGATTCCGGTTGAGTTAATTTAGCGACTCGCTTATCAAATAAATCACTGTCACTCAGCTTATTCACAACATCGTCGAACTTCGATAATGCCGATTTCACTGCCCCCAAAGCCGACAGTTCAGTCGTGTACTGCGACTCCTGACGCTTGAATTGTGCTTGCTTGGGCTCGTCAGTTGCCTGCAAAGTCGATGAAATAATCGACTCTAGATCTAAACCTGAACCTACACCCGCAGAGGTAAATAACGGCATATCAATGCTCCTTACACTTGCTTGTCAAACAAAAAGCCTGACGCTTTAGTGTTATTATCGGCGACATCGTCCAAAGCTTTAGCCAGTTTTACGGCAAGCTCTGACGGAATTTGACGGATCATTTCCCCGCTGTCTTTGTCCATAACTTTAACCACAGGCGGGTCGCCTCGCTCATCAAACACAAATTGCAAACTCGTATTTCTAATCGCACCTGAATCATTCATGCTGTCAATCAGCTCGGAAACTGATTCAGGTTCGGACTCCTGCTGAATACTTTGTTGTTTCTCTTTGACTTCTTCAACTGCAGAGATAACTTGCTCTCGCTGAGCTTTCACAGCATCCTGCCGATTACCAGCTTCAGGTCGCGACGAGTTTAACGCAGCGTCCATACGGAACTCCATTGATAGGTCGGCCATAAGAGTCACCTTTTCCTCATTTTAAATGATTAGTTCTTTCCATATGATCTATCGGCTAGTTATTAAACAAACTTTAACCTTTTTTCTAACTTTCTACAAAAAAACATAAAAAAACCGGACTCCCCGTAAAGGGAGCCCGGTTTCTAAGTAACTTTTTTAAAAGTTAAATTAGCCCAGAAGCTGTAATGCTGCCTGTGGACGCTGGTTAGCCTGCGCCAAAATTGTCTGTGATGCCTGCTGCAGGATCTGAGCCTGAGTCAGCTTCGCTGTCTCTGCAGCAAAGTCAGCGTCTTTAATACGTGATTTCGCTTCACTCAGGTTTTCGGAAACATTCCCCTGGTTACGAATGGTTGACTGGAAGCGGTTTTGAGTCGCACCCAATTCGGCACGCTTTTTATCAACAACCGCTATCAAGCTATCCATACCGGCAAGCACCGCTTGCGCGTCTTCTTGAGTATCTACTGAAATACCGTCAGATGAAAAGACATCCGCAAAAGAAAGACCTGCAGAAGCATACTCAGCAAGAGTAGGACCAGCAGAACCCATAGCGGAAGCGAAATCCACTGTTGTACCATAGTTCTCTGCAAGCGTCTTACCAGTTACACCCGAAGCTAAAGATGCGATACCCGATAAGGTAAACCCACCCACGCCAGCAGCAAAAGAGTTTGCAGTGCCACCGATACTCTTCATCGTAAAATCAATGGTTTGGTTTGCATCTGCACCAACCTGGAACTTCGCTTCATAAGAACCGTCCAGCAGGTTCTGACCACCGAAGGTCGTGTCCTTCGCAATACGATTAACCTCTGACATAAGAGTCCGTATTTCTTCCTGAATTGATTCACGGTCTTCCTCGGTATTAGAGCCGTTCGCTGCCTGCTGAGCCAAAGTACGTACACGCTGGAACGTATTAGTGACTTCATCTAATGCACCTTCAGCTGTTTGCGCCAGAGAGATACCGTCATTCGCGTTACGGTTACCCTGGTTCAAACCCTGAACCTGTGAATCAAGACGGTTTGAAATTTGTAAGCCCGCAGCGTCATCAGATGCACTGTTGATACGGAAGCCTGACGACAAACGTTCGAATGCCTGGTCAAGCGAGTTACCTGAGTTAATCAGCTGACGCTGTGCGTTCAGTGAGCTGACGTTAGTGTTTACATATAGTGCCATGGTATTGCTCCTCAGTTTCTAGCCTAAGCTTGGATTCAATTGTTGTTGCCAAGCCGGAGGAAGTATTTGGCTTTGTGTTTCGCCGGGTTAAAGTTTCCTCTCACAAAGGGTATCGGCGGGGATTTGGGGAGCTTTAGGATTTTTTTGAAAAATTTTGAATTTTTTATGTGGACTAGATATTTGTTGTGTAGCCTGACGTTTACGTCAGGATGGGTATATGACCTGACATAAATGTCAGGCTACAACAAATTACAAGTAGTCGAATAAACTCAAACGGCTAACCCGGCTAAACACCTGTTGGGCAGCAGAGTAAATCGTCTCATTTTTAATTAAATCAGTCATTGCTGTTGAGTAATCAACATCAGCAATATCAGCCCGAGCCTTTTTATTAATAATTTCGATATCGGCATTACTCAACTTAGAGCTCTCTAAAACATTCAGACGAGCCCCAACTTTAGCCTGAGTATCGGTAAGGCTTGAAATGGCATCATCGAACGCAGTCAATGAAGAAGCTATCTCTTCTCTGAAAAAGTCTTTCCCTTCAGGGCCTGAGTTTTCCAGCGCATCTGCTAAATCGCCTACCTGGGTTAATAAGTTCCTCGACACCGGCTCGCCAATACTAAAGTTGATGGTATCGCCGTTAACAACACTGCCCGAAGTTTCTATTTCAATACCGTTATAAGCGATGGTGTCACCTGGGTTATAAGGAACTGCAGTTTGTACTACGTTGCCTCCGCCATCCAGAACATCGTATGTACCAGCGCCAAACTGTATACTTGCAGATTGAGTATCGGTGTTCCCTGCATCCCAATAAGCTGCAAGGGCATCTCTATCAGGTGCTTTAAGCCCTTCAACTAAATTATCCCCAGCAGTAAAGTCAATATCCACGCGCTTTGACAGGCTACCAAAAGCTTTACTTCCAGGGTCACCCGCAGGAAGATAGAGACTGGGTGATAATTGAATTTCTCTCTGCCCGTCATCGCTCCGATAAGCATAAGACTCTAAAGCATTATTGTATTCCATTGGCTGAATGCGGTTTTGATAGCCCGCAAAGATATATTCGCCCGCCTCATCTTGCGCATTAGTGAAGTCAAATAACGCTTTTTCAATATTACGAAGTTCAAGGGCTATTGCCTCTCTATTTTCAGCTGACAGACTGCCATTACCTGCATTCACGGCTAACTTCCGCGCTCGTTGAGTAAAGTCCACCATACTGGACAGCACGCTGTCTTCACGCCGAAGGTTATTCTCCAACGTGACTGAGTTACGATCAAATTGCTCGTTCTGCGCCAGCTTCTCGTCCAAAGCTAGCACTTGCGAGTTACCGATTGGATCATCTGCCGGGCTCAGAATACGAGTTTGCTTAGTCAACATTTGCTGCACTCTATCAACCCTTTCCTGCGAAGTTGTCAGGCTGTCCTGAGCTCTTTGGTAAAATAAACTGGTACTTAATCTCATCTTATCTCACCTCTTTAACCTAATGAGCGCAGCAGCGTGTCGAAAATAGTTTGCGATGTCGTAATAATGCGTGCCGACGCAGTATAAGCCTGTTGATAATGAATTAAACTTACAGCCTCTTCTTCTAAGTTCACACCAGCCTGCGACTCATAAAGAGCTTCAGTTTGTGATCTAATCGCTTCAGCTGAATCACGCAAAACACGATTCTGACTCACTTTACTACCAACGTCCGACACCAAACGGCCATAACTCTCATTAAAGGTCATCGTCGGATCAAAATCTTCCGCTCCGTCACGGCGTACTAACTGTTGACGTTGTAAATCAGACAAATTCTGTCCATTACTGTTGTCATCAAAACCATTGAGGTTATATTCCATCTCATACGAATCGCCTACAGCTGGCTCTCCGACAATGTTAATTTCATAATCCGGCGTCGTCGCAATTGCTGGTGTCGTATTGTCATAAACTTGCTGGATAATGTTATCCATATCGCTAGTGACCAAGTCATCACCAATTTGGTTACCGTTGGCATCGTTTAAACGAAGCGTATATTGATTACCAGTAACAGCTAACACTTCAACCTCTGCTGGCGAGGTAGCCAATAGTCCATCACCGGATGCATTGTAATAATCATCCGGTTCATTTATCTGACTCAGTTCAATGCTTGATGTTCCAGAGTTATCCGGATTATTCCTGACCCGAATCGGACTCGCCAACGCAATATCTTCCGGACGGCGCACCGCCAGGCTAATTTCCGCAGCCGCGCTCTCGGCCGGTTTTGCTAAAAATTTATCTCCCGCATTTGCGGTATTCGCAACATTAAGAGAAACGCCGTAACGAACAATGTCAGCGTTACCCGACCCATCTAACGTACCAGTGACCACTTCAGCTCCGTCTAACGGAACGCCTGTGCTATCAACAGCCACAACTTCGTAATCTGTAGCGCTGGTCATCGTTACCTGTAAGTTTTCTGATGGAAATGATTCGCTATTGCCTTCCAGAACT
>Ga0208813_1000814_pt1 | contig 19846 bp, 19 predicted proteins | sample MalvireepMed_904_FD_184250 | JGI IMG/M metagenome (GOLD analysis project Ga0208813, IMG submission 184250) | Marine viral communities from the Global Malaspina Expedition - Malaspina viral metaG DeepMed_904 (SPAdes) (version 2) | ecosystem: Environmental > Aquatic > Marine > Oceanic | place... | reverse complement strand
CACTTGCAGCTCAAAACAGGCCGTATATACGAGTGCAGTTTTATCCTGTCCACCTCACGCAAAGCTGGTTAGCAACAAGGTGAAATTATGTAACTAAACAACTTGCGTAATGTGAGGTGTCCATATATAAGGTTCTAGCTAAGGCAGAAGAACTTGGCTTTGACGTTGATGCTCCTGAGGGCTCGAGCCGCATAGTATTTAAAAAGAACGGTAAAAAGCATGAGTTCCTAATTCTAAAACGCGCGCAAGATTTCCTGGAGCGTCAATAACAAAGACTAAAAGAGTCATTAAACTGTCGAGTGGCCGGGTAACACCGGCCGCACTTTAACTTACTCATCTGTCTTGGTTATCAATTTTTCTTTCAACTCTCGATACAACCGATAAGATTTGACCTAAGGCAAAAAACACGACGGCACACACCACACCGTTTACCATTGCCCCAATAGAAGCCGCAGGGAAGGGAGCCTCACCTCCGTATCTAGACGTTTCAGGCCAAGCTACAAATGCCACAACGACTCCACATACAAGCGATAACACTGCTAAAACCCATAACACACCAGATAAGAATGGTTCTGACTCATTAGTTTCTACAGTCGCCTTTTTATTTTGCGCCGACTTTATCTCGCCTGACTTCTTTTTAGCTATGTATTCTGCCGACCTTTCGGTTTGATAGCATTGCTTACAATGAATTGTGTCAAACTCATATCTGACATCTAGCCTTTTTTCAATCGGGCAGCCACAAATTTCACATGAATATTTCGCCATAACTTCATCCTTGATAATTGATTGTCTCTTGGTGCATGATGCCACTCTAATTCGGTGGCCAAATTTAGCTGACCACTACAAGGTGACTGTCCAGCGCCATAAACTCAGTTCCGTTTATCGTGAACCGAGCCATTTTGGTAGAACCTTCTGGTTCATGCTCACCGGCTCCGTAGCGTTGAATATCGGTGATCTGTGAACCAGGAAATAAAGAGGTATAGAACCTGATAGCCTCCTCGGCTTTCCCAGCCTGCTCCCTGACAAACATGAGCGAAGTCGTGATGGATTTCATCTGCTCCTCCAATCTGATGAGTACACATAACACAAAGCGCACCGGTGGCCTTTAGGCCATCCGCGTGGCGCGCATTGTTACACATTACTTGCACCTTCTCCGCTTTCTTATCAATCGAAAAAGCAAGTAAAAATTAAATACGAGAAGAGCAAGAAGCGCATAAACCACAAAAATATAAAGCGTTTTCCCGGGATCAAAATTCCATAACGCTAACTTGCTCGATACGATAATATTAAATGCTGAAGGAAGGTTTACGTAGAACAACAGCATGAACGATATCAATATCGGGAGTACAGCTGTCAGTATGACTCTATCTATTTCCTCTCTAAACCTATTTTTAGCATGCTCACCTGATATACTTTCCTCCAGATTAATCGCATGACTTATTTTTGGCCAAGCCAAATTAAACAGAAAAGTCGCCAATGTTAAAAGCAACCCAGATACAGAGATTATGTCATTCAACATCGTTCAATCCGAGAACTTTGCATAATAGGTCATGCGAATCCTCGCTTATTTCATACTGACCCGCACTTCCCTTTCTTTTAGTAATTGGTTTAAACGTTGGCTCATTTTGGGTAATTAGCATATTCAACTCATCTTTCACCACATCAGAACTGATAACGACCAAAAATATTTGGTTCGAGTGCTCAGCATCTCCCAAAACAGACTTCATTGTGTTTGCAAGCACCTCATCGAGTTTGTTCCTGAAGCGCGACACAGTGTTTTTGAGTAAGGTTTTGCTTTGGCTCTGAGTCAGCTGGAATATTGTTGATATTTGAGATTCAGTGGGCAGGCTATCGCAAAAATAGCTTTCTATAAGATATAGCAGTCGATCCTGTTTAGCCTCATCCGCACGGCTAGGCATCCCACCTTCGACAAGCATAGTCAAATACTCAGTCAGAGAGGCCTTGCCAATCTTGCTTAAGGCTTCTTGAACTTCTGCATCCTCAATCTTGAGGGTCTTTTTAATTAGCTCTCTTTGGTTTTGCTCAAATTCGTCATCGTCAATCTGGAAGGTGATCTCCATCTGTCCTCCTTATGTGTAACGCTCAAAGCAGCTGCGCGTAAGCGTCGGCTGGCTTTGCTTGTTATGTTTAAAATGCATAAAAGTACACCGCAAAAAGCAGCGGCAAATACAAAAGGCAGCTAAAACCGGCAAGCATGCGCATTTTGTTTTTACCCATAACTTCAGAAGCATAAGCTAACTTAGGTGACCAGAAAATAGGTAATATTGACCAAGCAACTGCGATTAATAGCCAGCCCTGCCAGAAAGCTGGCGTAAGATAAACCTTGCCGGAAATGAAGCCGTGAAAAGCGACCAGGCCCAACGCCATAAATAGTGCATTTGCCACTTCTTCTACTTTTACTATCCAAGGGCTTTTATCTTTGCCAGATGCATACTCAAAGACCTTGAACGGGAAAGGCAGAACGATTAATGCTACTAATATCCAGAAGGATATTTGCCAGAACATGGTTTAACTCCTTTTAAACATAACGCTTCAATCAGCCGACGCGTTAGCGGTCGGCTGTATTGACTTGTTAGTTGCTATTTGCTGAAAGAACTGTCTTGAGTTAAATTCAGATTTTGTTACAAAATCTAACAAAGTTAACCACGACGTGTGTGATACGAATGATTTGCTAACCTCTACAAAAGTTGCCGTTGTAGCTGGTTTGCCTTCGTTAACAGCCGAATTGAAAGCCTTCCACAGAAAAAAAACATCGCTATTTCGCTCTTGAAGCTCATTGTTTAAGGCATCAAAGAGCAGCAAGCCGCAACTATAATGAATTTTACTGCTTTTTAAGGCAACGTTTCTATAATTGGTTTCAGTTCCAAAGCTACTCAAGCAATTTTCTTTTGCCTTCTCCATTTTACTCAGAAATATTTTATGATTACCGTGTATTTCTGAATATGAAAGACCGGCAAATAGTTCAGCACTACCTTCATGTAACCACGCGTCGGCTAAAGCTTCTACATTGCCAGCCTTTCCTTGGTATAAATGCGCCACTTCATGAGCAAAAAACCAAAATGTAGCATTTTCATCTAATTTTTCTATGGCTTTTTCTCCATACCAATGCATAAATATTTGCCTTGGCAGAGTCCCGCCTTGATTACCATAACGTCCATCGCTAGTCTGGCTATAGGAAGCATACAAGCTTGGGCGAAAGTTAAGTGCTCCCATGCGGGCGGCGAAATATGAAAGGATTTTTGGCAGGTTTTGAGACATCAACTCTTTCAGCGGTACAGGAAGACCTCTATCGATCAAACTGACAAAATTTTCATCTTGTATTGGCTCTCCCTTACCAACGTATACTTTTTGGCCGCTGTCGCTATCCACCCAACTAGCATCTCCAGTATAAACAACTCCGTCAACAATTATATTATCGTCTTTAGCCGCCCGAATACGGATATGCCATTCGTTTAATGAGCCATCACAAAGGTCAGGGCACGCAAAGAACCTGCCAGAATGAAACAGCATTCCTCCGTCAGTGAAAGGGGAAAAAGGTGCATAGTCTTTCGGTAATGAGATATATGTAGGTGTAAGTTCAAATTCAACTTGAGTGAAAGGTTTACCATCGACTCGTCTTACAGTTTCGTAGTCATTTACCTTAACAACTTTAAAATCTGCAGATTTAATTCTCCAACGCTTTCCCCTTGAGCTATCCGGACTTCTTTGAAAGGAAATACGTGTAACGGGTGCATCAGACGTATAACTGACACTCCAACTTCCAGCAGGGCTCTTTATGATAACAGCAGAGATTTCGCTAGCTGCTATCCCCCGGCTCGAAAACAGTAAAAGAAGTAATAGTATCCAGTTATAATTACGACACATGAATTTTACTCCATTAGCAACTAACGCTGAGGTAACCGGCGCCGGAGCGCCAGCGGAGGGAACCAAAAGCGGTACGCTTTTGGCGTCCGGTTGACCGACTGGTTAGATTTCACTCTACCCCCCACGCTTCCTTTTCGCTGTCGGTCATAGATGAGCAAATCTGGCGGAAAGTATTGCTGAATTCGGAACTGACGTTTCCATGGGCTCTATAGTTCGTCAGCAAATATCGTTTCACGGTATTCGGCCACTTACCTGCACTATGAGCGTCATTGATGATGCCCTTTGCATCATGATAGCTAGTACCTTTGCGGACCTCGCCAAGTCTGCGTTCGAAATCTGCGAAGGTCCACTCATCAGATCGTGCCTCAAATTCATTGAGAAGTTTTTCTTTGTACTGCGCCATTGACATGCTTGCCTCCTTATTCGTGGGTAACTCGGAAATCTAACATTTGTATATTGTGCGTGCACATTTAGAAACTCGTCCAATTGATAGTTTACCGTTATTAACTTACTGATAAAGAAGTCATCTATGACTTAATAGGTCCCAAGTTAGCAATGGCAGTTTGAGCATGCTCAGTAACACTCTAGCGAGCGCACAATATTTAACCTTTATTTTTTATTATGTCATTGACAGTAAACAACTTAAATGCGCAACACAACAACAAAACCAGCAATATTGCCGAAGTGAATGTCCCGTGCATCGATAGCGACGCTCACACCTATTAATTACGAGACGGTTAATCAGGAAAGGTTCTTTATAACATGGTTAAAAATCAAGCCAAGTTGAGAGTTACACACTGTATTTGAGCTTTCAACGGGGCTAACAGACATTGCGTGTTTTTAGTCCGTTAGAGTCTTTTTCTTCCGCTTACCAGTTTGCTCTGTTAATATGCTCACATCGCTAGCCTCTCACACTTGGCAATCGGAGCCGCAATGTCATGCTACGCGATACTTCCTAGCCACCGTCACCGGTGGCTTTTTTGTTTCTATGCCACACGCATCCAAGTTCTCGACCTCATAGTCGCTGTAAAACCGACAGAAAATGTTATTCTAAGTACCTGGTTAACTGGGTGGAGTATTTGATGGGCGACGAGTCATTAATAATTTGGGTAGCGGTGATGCCGGTCGTGATGCTGGGTATTCACTTGCTTGTCACCTATATTCAAAGCAAGAAGAAAGGCTCTGAGTGAGCTTTCACTGTGAGGCACTCAAATGCACCACGAACACTACATCCCCAAGACTGCGCAACAGCCTTTAAAGCTGACTTTAAAGGAAAAGCTCGGGCTACCTGAAGACTACCCGGCAATGGGCGATGCTATCGTGCAAGGTTTCACTTTTGGCGTTGTCGCTTCTCTTGCGCACGAAACGGAGCTGTCAGAAACTGAGATATTGAATGCGCTTAACCTTCCTGACCGGAATAAGGTACAAAAAAGAAAGCGCAGACGCTTTACCAGGGTAGAAAGCAACCGTATTTATGCGTTAATCGAAGCCATAGAGGCCTCTGAGTCCCTTTTTGAGGGCAAGGTATGCGCTGCTATTAACTGGCTTAAAAAGCCTTGTAAAAGGCTCGGTGGGCGCTCACCTATCGAAAACCTGAACTCATTCTTCGAGTTTCAGCAAGTAATCTCTGTTATCCATCGCTTGGAGTACGGTGTTTTCAATTAGCGGCAAAGGTTAACGTTGCGGACTAACATCATGCCAGCCCGCAATAATGTTTAAGCGGAACAATTAAGACTGACTATTCCTCTTCCTCGGCTTCCCAGCCTCCACCGTACTCGTCGTGATTTGGGTTCAACTGGTTAGCATGGTTGTCCAAACTATCCCAGTAGGCGTCATTGTTTGGGTTCATTGAATCTGAACGGTCATCATTTGATGTTCTGGCCATTTTTTTGTCCTCTAAGTCTTAAGTTAGTTAATTTGCTGAAACAGCAAAGAGGATGTTTTCATGGCAACTCGTCGATGAGGAGGACATCTGAATGGAATTTTAAAATTTCGCTGAATCAGTCAGTGAATTGCTCATAAATTCTGGGGTAAACGGCAAACACTTTTTCAATATCCGTGGGCGTGCCATTGTCATTGAGCATCGCCACTTGCTTTTTCGTCATCACTTCACAGAATATAGCAACCAACTCAACCGGCTGCATGGGGGCTTGTCTTAATTCGGTATCGAGGACGCGGAAATTACTCTCATAGTTTTTTCTGTTTAACCGGGTCTTACCCGCGCGAATTCTTTTTACTGATTTTTCGACAGCAGCTTTCGGGTCATCACCTTCTTTCGAATAAAAAGTGCATTTCGCTTCCGTTATTTTTTCATAAAACGAACCCCAACTTTCTTCAGTGCCAACGCATTTTTGTTTTATCGCTGCTACATATCGCTCATTACTCAATATCAATTTATTGTTTTCGGCAACAGGCAAAAACATTTTCATCATGGCTGGCTCTGGAAAGCGCTCATCAAAACCTGCCGTGGTTACACGAAGAAACTTTTCGAAAAAGGCGAGCCACAAAAGTATTTTTCTGGTTTCGAATTCAGCGCTGCTTTCCCAATCGCCACCAATCCATTTTTCGATATGAGACAAAACGCTAAGCGAATCTTTTTGTTGCAGATAAACCGCAACCGCCACTTTCTCATCGGCTAAAAATTCATTGAGTTTTTCAAATTGCAGATCAGGCTGCCTCGATAAAAATACATTCAGAACAATTTCTAAAAGCCACCAGGCACCCAGAGTTTCCTTTTTATCAGGCGTTTCAGAATCAATCCACGTACTTTCAAGTTCCGGCGCATACTTCAAACTCAACGTTTTAAATTTTTCAGGCGTTACCGATTCTCGATTCGAGCTAAGCAATTTAAATAATTGCAGATCAGAAGTAATTGCCGCAGCATTACTTTCGTTTTGCGTTCGCAGAAACTGCATCACCAAATCGCTGAAACTTTCAAACCAACCTGATTCAAACAGAAGTTCACCTGCCATACCCGCCAGTAAGACACCTCTATTGGCAACTGAGTTAATATCCATTTCAACCCTCCTTCGTCACAATCACCCTTGCCTAAGCGCGGCAAAGCAATGCTCACGTTAACGGTATTCTGTACTAAATACCATCTGGTGTACGGCACATTGTGATGGTTCGCAAAACACCTCCGACTTATATGGCCAGCGCAACTTGGCGTACACCAGACTATTAGTACTGCACTTGTTCTCGGTTGTTTGCGTGTTTGCGACTCCCAAAGCGGCACGAGCCTGTCATTGCAAGTCGGTATCAATGACTATGTTTAGTAATAAATACTATCTGTTGTACGGAACCTAGTATGTGGTGACAAAGTGCCTGGTTACCGCAAATTGCCAAAGCGACCTTCTGTACAACAAAGTGGTAACTGATCCTGGTTTTGGACACGTTGATGTCAGAGGATGTTTTCGAAATACAGCTTCTGTCACCACTCTGTTGTACAAATCCCCGCCCTGATACATTTTTAGGCTCTACCACCTAACTGCTTTACATGCACACCAAAATGAACCACACTAAGACGAAAATAACGATAACAAGTGGCCATGGATGATGCTGGAAAAACTCGCTTTTTCGCAAAAACAGCGCTTAGCGTACATCGATTTTTGTTTGCTTTTTAAAGGTTCGATTTACCGCCAGGACTTAATTAAACGATTCGAAGTTGGGTTATCGGCAGGCTCCCGTGACTTTAACCTCTATAAAGAATTAGCACCACAAAATCTTGAATACGACGTTAAACAAAAACGTTATTTCCAGACCAGTGAATTCACGCCACTTTTCGACCACGATGCCAAACGCAGTTTAATTAAATTGGCGAATGATATTTCCGATGGTTTTGACGCCATTGGCGATTTACATTTTCCTGTTGAAGCACCTTCCACTTTGAACGTTCCGGACATTTTCGTTGTTGCTAAAACAGTGCAAGCCATACTTAATGAACGCGCACTCGAAATTAATTACACATCGCTTAGCAGTGGCTCCGGCAAACGAGAAATAGTACCGCACTCAATTGTTGATAACGGAATGCGCTGGCACGTTCGCGCGTTTGATCGAAAAACCGAAAGTTTTCGTGATTTTGTATTAACCCGAATCAGTAATGTGAAGCTGATTGGCAGTTACGAATTTGGAGAAGACAGCAATTCGGATGCTGAATGGCAACGCATGATTTCTTTGCAATTGGCTCCTCACCCCAACAACGTTAAATTTCCCAAGGCCATTGAAATGGATTATTGCAACGGAGGGGACATGAAAAACGGTTTATTAACCGTCGATGTTCGCGCTGCCATGGCCGGTTATTTATTGCGCCGTTGGAATGTCGATTGCACCGAAGAGGCCACATTAAAAGGTCCCGAATATCAATTGTGGTTGCGTAACCGCACAAGTTTAATGAACACCAGTAATTTAGCGATAGCGCCGGGCTACGAAAACAATTCGTCCACCCGCTAAAATTCATTTAAAAGGACGTCATAAAACATGGACAACACCGAGCAAAAATTCTTAAAGCAACTCGATGACAAACTCTGGAAAGCTGCCGATAAACTGCGTGCTAATTTAGATGCCGCCAACTATAAACACGTCGTGCTGGGGCTTATTTTCTTAAAGTACGTATCAGACGCCTTTGAAGAGCGTCAGGAGCAATTACTTGAGCTTTTCAAAACCGACGACGAAGACAACCTATACTACCTACCACGCGATGACTTTGACAGTGACGAAGAGTACCAGGAAGCCTTAACCGAAGAGCTGGAAGTGCTCGATTATTACCGTGAAGCCAACGTATTTTGGGTACCAAAAGCAGCCCGCTGGAGCACATTAAAAGAAAAAGCCGTACTGCCTATTGGTAGTGTTTTGTGGCAGGACGATGCCGGTAACGACGTGAAATTGCGCTCTGTGTCCTGGCTTATCGACAACGCCTTAGAAGAAATCGAGAAAAGTAACAGTAAGCTCAAAGGCATTCTTAACCGCATCAGCCAATATCAGTTAGAAAACGAGAAGCTCATTGGTCTTATTAACACCTTCTCGGACACCTCATTCACCAAACCAGAGCTCGGTGGTGAGCGCCTTAACTTACAAAGCAAGGACATTCTCGGCCACGTTTACGAATATTTCCTGGGTCAGTTCGCACTCGCTGAAGGCAAGCAGGGCGGCCAGTACTACACCCCAAAAAGCATCGTGACGCTGATTGTCGAAATGTTGCAGCCCTATTCCGGTCGTGTGTATGACCCTGCTATGGGCTCTGGTGGATTTTTTGTGTCCAGTGATAAATTTATCGAAGAGCATGCCAAAGAGCAGCACTACGACGCCTCCGAGCAGCGAAAGCATATTTCGGTTTACGGCCAGGAGTCCAACCCGACCACCTGGCGCTTAGCGGCCATGAACATGGCCATACGCGGTATCGACTTTAATTTTGGTAAGAAAAACGCCGACAGCTTTTTAAACGATCAACACGCTGACCTTCGTGCCGACTTTGTCATGGCCAACCCACCGTTCAACGTAAAAGACTGGTGGAACGAATCGTTAGCCGATGATGTGCGCTGGAAATACGGCACGCCACCCAAAGGCAACGCCAACTTTGCCTGGGTACAGCATATGCTGCATCACCTGGCACCAACCGGTAGCATGGGTATTTTGCTGGCCAATGGTTCAATGAGCTCGAACACCAACAACGAAGGCGAAATTCGTAAGCGACTCATTGAAGAAGACTTGGTGGAATGCATGGTCGCCCTACCCGGTCAGCTATTTACCAATACCCAAATACCGGCCTGTATCTGGTTTTTAACCAAGGACAAAGCCAACGGCGTGGTCCGCAACGAGAAAAAACGCGACCGCCGCGGCGAGTTTTTGTTTATTGACGCACGCGAACTTGGCTACATGAAAGACCGTGTATTACGTGACTTTACTAACGACGACATTGCCAAAGTTGCCGATACATTTCACCAATGGCAGCAAGGTGAAGGCTACGAAGACATCGCCGGCTTCTGCAAATCCGTTAACTTAGACGACATTAAAAAGCACGATTTTGTGCTTACCCCAGGCCGCTACGTAGGCGCAAAAGAGCAAGAAGACGACGGCGAACCCTTCAACGAAAAGATGGCACGCCTAACCGCACAATTAAGCGAGCAGTTTGCCGAAAGCGAGCGATTAGAGGCGGAGATTAAGCGCAACCTTGGGGGGCTTGGTTATGAGCTTTAAGGAGTACAGCTTTAAAGAACTTCTCTCTAAGATTGTAGATAATCGCGGCCGAACATGCCCTACGAGCGAATCTGGGATCCCCTTAATTGCTACTAACTGCGTAAAAAATTCTTGCATTTATCCTGTGTACGAAAAAATACGCTTCGTATCGGAAGAGACATATAACTCTTGGTTTCGAGGACACCCTGAACCGGGCGATATGATATTTGTTTGCAAAGGTTCTCCCGGACAAGTCTGTTGGGTTCCAGACCCAGTCCCCTTTTGCATTGCGCAGGATATGGTTGCTATAAGAGCTAACACAGAAATCGTATACCCCAAATACCTTTTTGCTTTGCTGCGGTCGGAAAAAGTTCAGCATCAAATAAGTAATATGCATGTAGGCTCATTAATACCTCACTTCAAAAAAGGTGATTTTGCTAATCTTTTTCTAAGAATTCCAGAAAACATGGAACATCAGAAAGTAGTCGGTGATGCATACTTTAAGTACTGCGAAAAAATTGAAATCAACAAGCAACTCAACCAAACCCTAGAACAAATCGCCCAAGCCATCTTCAAAAGCTGGTTTGTCGACTTCGAGCCCGTTAAAGCCAAAATAAGCGCACTAGCAGCCGGCGGCAGCGAAGAAGACGCCCTATTCGCCGCCATGCAAGCCATATCCGGCAAAAACAAAGCGCAACTAACCCGGCTCCAAACCGACAACCCGGAGCACTACAACCAACTCAGCACCACCGCCGAACTCTTCCCCTCCGCCATGCAAGACAGCGAACTGGGCGAGATTCCGGAGGGGTGGTCTTGTTTGGCATTAGATGAAATAGCAAAATACCAAAACGGTCTTGCTCTTCAGAAGTTTAGACCAACAGATGATGAGGACTGGCTTCCTGTTGTAAAAATAGCTCAGTTAAAAAAAGGCTTCGCTGACGGCCAAGAGAGAGCAACAGCGAACATAAAACCTGATTGTATTATCGAAAATGGTGATGTTGTATTTTCTTGGTCTGGCTCTTTAATGATTGATACTTGGTGTGGTGGCAGAGCCGCTCTAAACCAACATTTATTTAAGGTCACATCCAAAGATTACCCCAAGTGGCTATTTTTCCATTTCACTCGCCATCATTTGGAAGAGTTCCAGAGAATTGCCGCAGATAAAGCTGTCACGATGGGGCACATAAAACGTGAGCATCTGAAACAAGCATTATGCGCTATCCCCGACACAAAACTTCTTGATGCTACCGGTATTACCCTAAGTACAATGCTGGAAAAGCAAATCACGCTTAGACTTGAATCTGATTCTTTAAAGCAACTACGCGATAGCCTTTTACCCAAGCTACTGTCTGGCGATGTAAGTTTAGATCCAGATACACAATGCGACAAAAGCTCGCCTGATCATCTTGAAGAACCTGATTTAAATGCTCTGATTAGCGAAATCGAGAAGGACCTCCCACCGAAGGATCATTTTGTAGTGCATGAGTCATCGCGAGAACAGCGCGAAAAGCTCGGTATGATTGGTTATTCAACAAAGATAACTGGAGCTTTGGCTGAGGGTGGTGCGGAGTATTTTAAGTTACCAGCATTTTTGAGGGAGTTACGTAACAACAAAGCTTTGGAAAAGTTATTTGCTGCAACCGTTGAAGGTATTTCGGGGGTTCCTTTTCTGATGGATGGTGCTACAGCTATTCTGAATAAGTTTTTAGGTAAAAAAATTAAATTTGAACAGAGAACCGCCTTGGTTCTTCTCGCTTTTCCAAAGGAACTTACCAGAGAAACACAGGAGCTTTTGGAAAAAGCTCGTCAATTATGTGTTAATGCCGGTTTACCCCCGATAGATGAAACTCAATTGCTCGACGATCTAAACCAACTTCGCGATCACGGTTTAGTTATTCCATTAGGTCAAAAGTTAGAAGAGTGGAGACTTGTTGAAAAGTTTAACCATGAAATCGACAATTGGTCATAGGTATTAAAAGTAAACTTACTATGTTGCAACTCCACGCCACCCGCAAGCTCTTCGAAAAACTAACGCTCACCAGCGTGGGTACACTACCGGCCACTCCAATGAGCAAGTGGCTGTATGAAAAGCCTAGTCTTGATATCAACCCTTTAAGCGGATGGCATAGTCACCTGGTTACGCTGCAACGCAGAAACTGCGTATTAATGGCGCATGACAGCACACGCTTCCCGCTGGTGTTGCCGGCGCTGACTAAGCCGGACTTCGCTGAGCTGAACGACCGCTTTGTCGATACTTTTATGAATACCCTGCTTAAATGCGGCGCTAATGAGGTTCACCTTGAAACGGCCGATAAATACCTTCGCCCACTGCAAGTTGATAGCGACTGTAGCCGCTCCGTTCAGGGCACGCTGAACCGAATGAAAGACGAGTTCGAGCATCAACTTTATTACGACCGGCTGAATATAGCCGACATGACCGGCTATAACGCCGGCGCCTGGCTCGCCGACACGCCACGCTCAGTAAAAGGTCAAAAGACGGTGCTATGGCCAAAAGATGCTATGTTGACTCTGCTGGAGCGATTTGCCGGTCAAAAAGAACTTACGGAGCGAAGCTAGCTATGAGCAACACACAGGTACAAATTTTTGAAAGTAAAGATGGCAAAGCCCAGCTCGAAGTGGCGTTAGAGCAGGATACCGTCTGGCTGAGCCAAGCCCAAATGGCCGAGCTTTTCGGTAAAGATGTGAGAACCATAAGCGAGCACATTAGCAATGTTTTTTCAGAGGGCGAACTCGAAAAAAGTTCAACTATCCGGAAATTCCGGATAGTTCGCCCAGAGGGAAAACGCCAAGTTCAGAGAGATATTGAGCATTACAATCTGGATGTCATCATTTCCGTCGGTTATCGAGTAAAATCTCAATATGGTGTTCAGTTTAGACAGTGGGCTACAAGAACGCTTAAAGAGCATTTGATCCAAGGCTACACTCTCAATGAGCGTCGCCTACAAGAGCGCGGTATTGAGTTTGAACAAGCATTAAGCCTATTAAGCCGAACGCTCAGCAATCAAGGACTTGTGACGGAAGCCGGCGAAGCGGTCGCCCAAGTCATTAGCGACTACGCACGCTCTTGGTCGTTACTGCAAGGGTACGATGAGCAAGTCTTGGCAGAGGTGGGTACCAAGCAAAGTGATATGAAAGCGTTGGATTTGCAAGACGCGACTAACGCTATCCAGTCTTTACGCCAAACCCTTATCAAAAAAGGCGAAGCCACCGAGCTATTTGGCCAAGTTAGAGGAAATGGGCTTGCTTCAGCCTTAGCGACAATTGAACAAGGCTTTGCGGATGAACTGTTTTATCCCAATGTAGCCAGCCGAGCCGCCCATTTATTGTATTTCGTTATCAAAAATCATCCGTTAGCCGACGGCAATAAACGCTCAGGCTCGTTCTTATTTTTATGGTACTTACGCTTAAACCAGCATTTGCTCGCGAAACCGGTGGAGCAACTGATTAATGACAACACCCTGGTTGCTCTGGCACTATTAGTAGCAGAAAGCCTACCCAATCAAAAAGAGCTGATGATTAGGCTTATAGAACACTTTATCCTGCTCAAGGAGCCGGCAGATAAAAAGGACTAATGGAATGACTGAAGACCAGTTAGAACAACAATGCCTGGAATGGTTTGCCGAGGATGGCTGGGAAATTGCCCATGGTCCCGACATTGCCCATGACGGCCCCTACCCGGAACGGGTCGATTATAAGCAAATTCTGTTGTTCGCTGATCTTGAAGCCGCTTTACGCCGCATTAACCCGCACCTACCCGAAAGTGCCATCGAGCAAGTTGTTGCGGTTGTCCGCAAGCCCGACAGTCTGGACTGTGTTGTTAACAACCGTGAGTTTCATCGCTTGCTTATTGACGGCGTACCGGTTGAATACAAAAAGCAGGATAAGGTCATTCATGACCGCGCGTTTTTAATGGATTTTGGCGACCTGGATGCCAATCGCTTCCGGGCCATTAATCAATTTACTATTGAAGGTTCAAAACAACTGCGTCGGCCGGACATTATCTGTTTTATTAATGGCTTACCGGTCGCTGTTATCGAGCTTAAAAGCCCCAGCGCCGAAAACGTCAGTATTTGGGACGCCTTTAACCAGATACAAACCTATAAAGACGAGATCCCAGACTTATTTGCCTACAACGAAGCCTTGGTTATAAGTGATGGCTACAATGCCAGAGTCGGCTCGCTAACTGCTAACCAAGAGCGCTTTATGCCCTGGCGTACCGTCAACCACGAAGATGACAAGCCCTTGCTGGAATGGCGCATGGAAACCATGGTACGCGGCTTCTTTAAACGTGAGCTGTTGTTAGATTACATTCGCTATTTTGTGATTTTTGAAAATGACGCTGACAACCTCATTAAGAAAATAGCGGGTTACCATCAGTTCCATGCGGTACGCGAAGCCGTTCGCGCCACCGTTGTTGCAGCAGAGCAGCAAAGTCTGGATGAAGTTGCAGAGAAACGCGCAACCTACGCGGATGAAGTAGTTCCCGGCAGTAAAAAAGCCGGTGTTGTCTGGCACACACAAGGCTCAGGCAAAAGCATTTCCATGTGTTGTTACGCCGGAAAACTGCTGCAGCAACCGCAAATGAATAACCCCACCCTTATTGTCGTTACCGACCGCAATGACTTAGACGGTCAGCTCTTTGCAACCTTCAGTGCTGCTAAGGATTTGCTCAAACAAGAGCCGGTGCAGGCAGATAATCGGGACAAACTTCGACAGTTGTTAGCCGAGCGCGAGTCCGGCGGAATTATTTTCACCACGGTACAAAAGTTCGCGTTACTGGAAGATGAAAACGGCCATCCTATTTTAAATGACCGCCACAACATTGTAGTGATTTCGGACGAGGCACACCGTAGCCAGTACGGTTTAAAAGCCACGTTGAAAAAGGACGGAAAATATAAGTTTGGCTACGCAAAGCACATGCGCGACGCCTTACCCAACGCCTCGTTCATTGGTTTCACCGGTACGCCCATTGCCAGTGAAGATAAAGACACCCGCGCCGTGTTCGGCAGCTATGTGTCCATCTATGACATTCAGGACGCAGTGGACGATGGCGCTACGGTCCCCATTTATTACGAATCACGCCTTGCCAAGCTGGACATCAACCAGGATGTTATCGAAGAGCTCTCTGATCAGGTCGATGAGGTCGTCGAAGACGAAGAAGATGTTGGCGCTCGAGAGAAAACCAAAAGCGAATGGAGTCGTCTTGAAAAACTGGTAGGCTCTGGCCCTCGTTTAGCGCAAGTCGCAGAAGACCTGATTAACCACTACGAAACCCGCGCAAAAAGCATTGAAGGTAAAGCCATGATTGTGGCGATGAGCCGCGATATTTGTGCGCATCTGTACAATGAAATTGTGAAATTACGCCCTGACTGGCACGACCCGGATCCTGAAAAAGGCGCGATCAAAATCGTCATGACCGGCTCTGCGTCAGACAAGCCGTTGTTGCAGCCACACATCTACAATAAGCAAACCAAGAAGCGACTGGAAAAGCGCTTTAAAGACATTAACGATCCGCTGAAGCTGGTTATCGTGCGGGATATGTGGCTGACCGGATTCGATGCGCCTTGTTGCCATACAATGTATGTCGATAAGCCAATGAAAGGGCACAACCTGATGCAGGCCATTGCCCGGGTAAACCGCGTGTTTAAGAACAAACCCGGTGGCCTGGTTGTTGATTACATCGGTATTGCTAACGAGCTGAAACAAGCGCTTAAAACCTACACCGATTCGCAAGGTAAAGGGCAACCCACACACAGCGCCGAGGAAGCTTTTGCACTGCTCCTGGAAAAGCTGGATGTCATTCATGGCATGTTTGCCAAAGGTCCGAACGCGGACGGTTTTGATTACACCAATCATAACGGTAAGAGCTACGAAGACGACCCAAACCAATTGCTGCTGGCAACGGCAAACTATGTACTCAGTCTGGAAGATGGCAAAAAACGCTTTCTGGACACGGTGCTGGCTATGAACAAGGCATTTTCATTGTGTAGCACGCTGGACGAAGCGCAGAAATATCAGAAAGAAGTGGCATTTTTGACGTCGGTAAAAACCGCCATTACTAAGTTCACCAGTGTCGATAAAAAACTCACGCAAGAAGAGAAGAACTCAGCGTTGAAGCAAATTTTAGACAATGCCGTTCGCGCTGAGGGCGTCTCTGATGTATTTGCGTTGTGCGGACTGGATAAGCCCAACATCGGTCTATTGTCTGACGAGTTCTTGGAAGATGTGCGCCAGATGCCCTACAAGAACTTTGCTGTTGAGCTACTAGAAAAGCTGCTGAAAGACGACATCAAAGCCAAGACACGTAACAACGTAGTGCAGGAAAAGAAATACGCTGAGCGCCTGCAAGAGACGTTACGGAAGTACAACAACCGAGGCATTGAAACAGCTCAGGTCATCGAAGAGCTCATCGCCATGGCCAAGCAATTCCAGGAAGAACTTGCCCGTGACGAAGCCTTGGGTCTTAACCCTGATGAAATTGCCTTCTACGACGCCCTCGCCGAAAACGAAAGCGCTGTCCGTGAACTCGGCGACGACACGCTGAAGAAGATTGCCGTCGAAATTACGGACAAACTACGAAAATCCACCACGGTAGACTGGCAAGTCAGGGAAAGTGTCCGGGCAAAACTTCGAATTCTGGTACGCAGAACCTTGCGCCGATACAAGTACCCACCCGACCGCGCACCTGCAGCCGTCGAACTGATTTTAAAGCAGGCGGAAGTGCTTTCTAGTAGTTGGACTGGGTGAAGCTGAGCTTTAATTTTGGAAGAGAGGGATTCTCATGAAAAGATGGTTACATGAAAAGTGTTCAGTAATATTCTTTCTTACTTTGGTTGTCTATTTAATAACATTATTTACCGTCTCATATGTCGGAGTGTACCTAACGTATGTAGCCGGTCCGGTTATCGTCATTACGGGTTTTATTGCATATGTAACTAGACCTAAAGCTTGATGAAGCACAGTTTCCGTTTAATGGTTCTTGTGTATGGCCAGAGTAACCCTCGGGTTAAATATAATAAAACTTAAATCCTTATTCAGAATAAATTAAATCGAAGGAAATAGTTTTAATTTATTTTTAATTAGATAAAAGGAATTATATAATGATTGAAAGAAAAAAACCTAAACATTTGTTAAAAACCCTTTTTCTTACTCTTAGCTGCTTTATTTTTTTAATTAGCTGTTCGGAAAAATCAACATTTGAAAGTGAATTTGATGATTTAAAAGTTCACTGGGATGAAATAGAGAGTTCAGAATGCAAGGCAGATTTATATTACGATTCATTAAACTCGTTCAATAAAAGGCTAAAAAACTTTAATGAGAAGTATTATACAAATGAAAAACTACCTAAAGTAATAAGTTTTTTTAAAGAGTTTCACCAAATAAACCTTCAAGATATTGAAGAACAGCTAGGTTCTATAAGCAGAACAGACAACCCAAATAGCTCAGCAGGCTTCAAGTTCAAAAACATAGATGACGATTCGCTTTCTTGCGTTTTAGCTTCATCATTACTGAAACAGTTACAACTTAATAAAAAAGATTTTAAAGCGTTCATCACTACAACATTCTCAAAGAAACCAAAAACTTACAGTGAAGATTTTAAAAAAGTATTCAACCACTTTGCGAATATCTTATATTTTGGTGATAGCGCAAATGAGTATTCAGAAATAGACCTCATAGAGAGCTTTTACGAAGCTGACTATTTTTCAAACATGATAATTTTAAATGGTTATTACGGAGTCGAGTCGAAACTTCCTATAGAAAGATTAAAGGATAAGGCGAAAAAAGAATACTTTTTAAGTAGGATTTTTTATACATTGTTACCAAAAAATGAGTTAGATATTAAAAGGTTTGAGAAGGCAAAATACTTATTCAATGACAAAAAGGAGTTCATAAAGTCCCAGTCCGGTATGTTCCGCGATGCGGTTTTTAATTTTTTCAATGATGAAGTTTCTTCAAAAGATATAAACCAGCTTATAGAGCTTCAGATAGATATTGATAAGGCTCATTCAGGTATCGAAGAACTTGGAAAGACTATCGCGCTTATTGTAGAGAAAGATATACCGATAAACTTAAAGACATATAAAAGGTTGCTCAGGGAATACTCACCCCAAATAAAATTTGGATATAGTAAAAATCCTGCCTTCTATCGCCTTTTGGGCTATGGATTTAAAAACTTCTCTTTAGAAAAAGAAGCTTTGAATGAGGCCGCTTACACCTGGTATAAATTAGCTCTTGAAGGTCTTATGTCCTACCAATTTGGAGTCGATCATCTATCAGGAGCGCTTCGTTTGGCGAGCCTAATAGGGGATAGAGAAACAGCAGAGAGCTATCTAGAAAAATATATCCAATCAATAGAATCACGGAATTTTAACTCTTACAATGTCTATGAAGATTCTGACTTCATTGATGAGTACAGAAAGCATGAGAAAAATATCAAAAGCTACTTAGACGACCTTAATATAGAGCAAGAAAAATGGTTCAACTTTCCGAAAAAATCTAAACCAGTTATAAAGCTTATCCTATCAGATGATAGTAAAGAACAGCTTAAGGTTTTTTTAAATAAAATTAATTCAATTAAATATTTAACCGAGGATGAGTTTTACGATTATATATATCAAGTTAAAGTAAACCATAAAATTTTGGCAAAAACTCTTTATAATCTAGATTTAGCTAAATCTAAAGAGATACTTCTGACACTGAAAGTTATTAACACTGAATTTAATATCGATAAACTATTTCGGGATCTTTCTTTGTTGTTCTTAAAAGACAAAAGTACCGATCTATTTAAAATTAGTTTTATAATTTCTAATGAGTCATTCTATAGAAACGACATAGCACAAAATGAACTTCCTGAGCTAATATTTACGAATAAAATTAGAGTCGAGCTTTACAATGAGATTTTAGAAGACCTAGATAACAGTAACTTTATAACTGCTATATCTGTAGTTGGAGGATGTAATGATAGGTACGTTAATTACGATCGTAAAACATCAACAAGAATATTTACAAGCTGTTTAGTCCGTGAATTCAAGTTGTCTAGTATCGGCATTAATCAAGCTATAAGCGCTAAAGACTCGATAAAAGAATCACGAAAGCTTCTTAAGAAGGTATCCTCAAGTACTGCAAATATTTTAAGGATGCGACTTTTACACTTTGCCGGAAAGGATATTCCGAAAGATTTCGTCGAAGAACTGTTTTTATCACTTAACGGCTTTGATAGTGAAAATAGCTCTACAAAGAAGATAAACAAAGTAAGCGTAACTCGAACCACACAACCGGCCAAGATAATTGACGCTAGGGTGTGAGCTCGATATTCCAGGGAAGTAAGTGGTCGATATTATCGCTGTCGTTAATGAGTGGCCACTGCTTGAACAGGCTCATCAGGTAGTCAATCGGTTGCAGGCCGTTGGCTTTGGCGGTTTCTACCAAGCTGTACAGCACCGCACTGGCATCCGCTCCACCGTAGGTATTGGCAAACAGCCAAGCTTTGCGACCAATCACGAACGGTTTGATAGCGCGCTCGGCGCGGTTGTTATCGATATTAATGCGTCCGTCGGTTAAATGTAAGCGTAACTCGAACCACACAACCGGCCAAGATAATTGACGCTAGGGTGTGAGCTCGATATTCCAGGGAAGTAAGTGGTCGATATTATCGCTGTCGTTAATGAGTGGCCACTGCTTGAACAGGCTCATCAGGTAGTCAATCGGTTGCAGGCCGTTGGCTTTGGCGGTTTCTACCAAGCTGTACAGCACCGCACTGGCATCCGCT
>Ga0208813_1000810_pt1 | contig 20038 bp, 21 predicted proteins | sample MalvireepMed_904_FD_184250 | JGI IMG/M metagenome (GOLD analysis project Ga0208813, IMG submission 184250) | Marine viral communities from the Global Malaspina Expedition - Malaspina viral metaG DeepMed_904 (SPAdes) (version 2) | ecosystem: Environmental > Aquatic > Marine > Oceanic | place... | reverse complement strand
CTACAGAAACTTGCAAATATTTAGACTTTTTTCGCAAATTTCAGCACTCCGAGAGTGCTCCGAAAAACTTACAAGGTACTGTTTTTAAAAGAAAACAAATATTCTGTATCGGAAAGTAATGGTTAACGCCGTTATCCGCCACTTTTTCAAAAGGATTTTTTCATGAAGCTGATCATCAAGCTTATTGCCGGCATTATTGCGGGTATTTGTATTGGTTTATTTGCACCTGACTGGGTAAGCCGATTATTGCTAACCTTCAAAGGCCTATTTGGTCAGCTTTTATTTTTTACCATTCCGTTATTGATTTTATTCTTCATTACCAGCGGTATCGCCAGCTTACCCAGTAATTCGGGACGCCTATTGAGTAAAACACTGGGGGTTGCTTACCTATCAACAATTACTGCCGGTATCATCGCCTTTTTCGTCGCCAGCATTGTCGTTCCGATGCTCAGCGCAGATGCCCAATCAGTTAATGGGTCAGCCAGTGCTACGTTAGAACCTTTTATCACGCTGGATATCCCCCCACTGATGAGTGTTATGTCAGCCCTCGCTTTAGCGTTCATATTTGGTTTGGGAATCGCCAGTACAAAGGCACAACAGCTTAAATCACTCTCTGACCAAGGTCGCGATATTATCGAGTTACTGTTAGGGAAAGTGATAATTCCCTTGCTGCCTGTTTATATTGCGGGCGTATTTACCGAAATGGCGGTAGCCGGTACGGTTTTTGAAACACTGAAGACCTTCGGTATTATTCTGGTGATGGCGGTCGTATTGCATTGGGTCTACATTACCACCATGTTTATTATGGCTGGTATCAAAAGCCAGCAATCACCGCTAAAACTCATCAAAAACATGCTACCGGCCTACTTTACCGCTCTTGGTACCATGTCCAGTGCCGCAACCATTCCTGTCACTTTGCGCAGTGTTAAAAATAATAACGTTGACGATAATGTGGCAAATTTTTCAGTGCCGTTATGCGCTACGGTTCACCTGGCAGGTTCCACTATTACCATCGTCAGCTGTACGGTCGCTGTCATGGTCTTACACAACGCTTTGGCAATTCCATCTTTCTTTACGGTGTTACCCTTTATCATGATGTTAGGTGTTGTGATGCTGGCCGCTCCGGGTGTTCCAGGCGGAGCGGTAATGTCAGCCGTTGGCCTGCTGGGGTCGATGCTCGGTTTTGGTGAGACCGCAATTGCGCTAATGATTGCCCTGTATATGGCACAAGATAGCTTTGGCACCGCCTGTAACATTACCGGCGATGGTGCTATAGCGGTGCTAATAGATGACAGCAATAAAGGCTAGATTTGCACAGTTAGGTTTTGATTACACGCGATACCGGTTCGGTTTACGCACCGGCATCGCAGCCTGCCTCTCTCTTATTATCGCCTGGGCATTAGGGTTGGAACATCCTCAATGGTCAGCAATGACCGTATGGGCAGTATCGCAACCAACCCGGGGGCTACTACTAGAAAAGGCCGCTTACCGTACATTGGGTACGCTTTTGGGTACCGTCGTCGGCATGATCCTCGTGGTTACCGCTGGCGATAGCATTATTTTATTAGCCACCGGCCTTACGCTTTGGGTTGGTTTATGTGTTTACACCGGAAACTTATTACACGGCTTAATTTCCTACGGTGCCATTTTAGCCGGCTACTCGGCATCGATGGTTGCGTTGTTAACACGCACACCGGACGCGCTCCTCCCCCTGGGTATTGACCGTCTACTGACAGTATTTGTTGGCGTACTGACCGCACTATTCGTTGGCTGGTTATTTACCTATAAACGAGCCGAGCAATCACTTGTAAACCAATTTCGCAGGCAGTCAGCAGAAAACTTAAAGTTGCTGGCAGATGCATATAATAGTGGCTCGCTAAAAGCACTGAATAGTCATGACCGGTTATCAAAATTAGCCCACCTGGAAGCACAATTAGTCGACCACGGTTCAGGTTCACCGGCCGCTCATCAGTCAGCTAAAACGATCCGTCGTGTATTAAACGCGCAGCTTGGTCTATTCGCACAGCTCGAGACTAAAGGAATTATCAAATCAGAAGTAATAAGTGAACACTTACATTCTTTATCTAATGCGTTAATAAAAAACAATTCGTCGGAAATTATTAATAGCCTAAAGCAAGCTTTGCAAACATTCGAACATGCCTCGGTATTGCCATATTTTAAAGAATTCGTCGATGCATCGCTGCAACGATTACAATTTAGGGATAGTGGCAAGGCGGCTCAATCAGTACCTCTGCTATCAATTCTTTTACACCGGGACTGGCGCGGAGCTCGCCAGGCCGCAATACGAACCGTCTCTGTAATGACATTAATCAGTATGGCCTGGGCCTATACTGAATGGTTTCAGATAGCTTATTTGCTACTCGGCGCCTCAGTAATGCTTACACTCTTTTCAACCGCAGAAAATCCCGCTAAAACGATGGTTTACGTATTTTTAGGGCAATCGGCAGGCGCCTCACTTGCATTGATGATGCAAGCCTTCGTCTGGCCTCATATGGATTCAATATTAACTATGTTGGTTAGTATTATGCCGATCATGTTATTGGTAGGAATTCCCTTATCGCACAACAAAACCACTAATGGCAGCATGGATTTCACGTTAGTTTTCTTATTATTAATGCAGCCGGTACTGCATTATCAGTTTGAACCATTACAGGCAATTTCTATTGCTATAGCAGTTATTGCTGCGCCTATATTGTCATTAGTGAGTTATCGACTGGTTTTCCCAACCAATCTTCTAAGTCGACAAAAACAACTAATTGGTGCATTAGAAAGCGACTTAAAAGAACTAACCTCACGCACTGTTTCGACGCAACAACTACAGCGTTATAAGGCACGGCTTTATCATCGCCTCTTTAAGCTTTATCAAATGGCTGACAAACTAGGCACTACTGCACAAGTCACCAGCGCGCAATATTTATTGCGTGTACAACATCAGGTATCCCAACATGAGTGATGAATGGCAAATCGTATATTACGCCGCAAATCCTATTGAGGCACAATTATTGAAGGGCATGCTCGAAAGCGAAAATATTAACGTTAGCATGAATGAAAATTCGATGATTGGTGGTGTTGGAGAACTACCCGCCGATGCCATAGAGACTGCACTCAAAGTTCCCAGCCAGCAGTATACAGAGGCGCGCAAATTACTTGATAATTACGAAAATAGCGAGCAACAAACGATCTACTGTTCCCATTGTAAAGAGCAAAACTTTACTAATTTCGAGGTGTGTTGGAACTGCGGAAAAGTGCTTTTTTAGCCGCCGAGCTAAGTTGTTTTATCACATATTCTCGTTTGGCTGCCGATGATCTGTCATAGCCATCCTCCTGGTAAACTACCCTGACCGGCCGCCGCGTTTGAGTATATCTGGCGCCGCCTTTTAGTTCACCGTTATGCTGCCGCAAGCGCCGTTCGATATCGGTAGTAACGCCGCAATAAAGGCTGTTATCAGCACACTGCATTAAGTACACCGTCCATCGGCTCACTTGAAACACCCTTAGTAAAACCCAATCTTGTTATTTACCCGTAAAAGATATCACAAATACTTAGCAGGATTACTTATGAGCAGACATTTTGATCAAGCAAAAGGGTTAGCAGAAAACCACGATCCTCAAACACATGATTTTGTTTTTAATCAAACCATGATGCGCATTAAAGATCCGCAGCGCTCTTTGAAATTTTACAGTGAAGTCATGGGTATGACGCTGGTAAAACGACTCGATTTTCCGGAAATGAAGTTCACATTATACTTTATGGCCGCGTTATCACCTGAACAACGACAACAATGGTCAACAGATCACGACGAACGCATCAAACAGACGTTCTCACGTCCGGCAATGCTGGAATTGACCCATAACTGGGGCGACGAAGATAACGAGGATGTCGACTTTCACAGTGGCAATAGCGAGCCTAAAGGTTTTGGTCACATTGGTTTTTCAGTACCTGACCTGGAAGCCGCCTGCGAGCGTTTTGAACAACATGGCGTAGAGTTTCAAAAACGCCCACAAGACGGCAACATGAAGGGTATCGCATTTATCAAAGATCCCGATGGTTACTGGATCGAAATTTTTACGCCGGAAAAACTCCCTAAACTACTTAGCCAGCATCTTTGATACTTTGTCTTCAAGTGATGTCATGCCATGTTGGCGACCCACTTCAAGCGCTTGCTCGGTGCTTAGCCCATCGAGCCAAGCCGCACGGAGCGCAAACAACGCGCCAACGCGGTTTGACGAGGCACAATGCACCATAATATTTTTGTCAGCATGGGTTAGCAAAAGACGGTCTAGTGCTCGAGCATTCTCAAAAGTAACACCTGTAGCACCGTTTACCGGAACATGGAAAAATGCGAGTCCCTGCTGACTCGTCCATGTTGTTTCTTCACTACCCGACATTTCTTCAACCGACAATAAACTTATGACGACATCACCACCGCTTTGGGCAAAGGTTGCGATATCTTCTTTATCAGGAACCCCCATAACCCAGATGTTATCAGATGTCTGTTTAGGGCTATCTATACCCTGCGCTAAGCTGACGGAAGGTAATAATAATGCTGTACTTAAAACAGCCGAAACTAACAAACGAATCATACTTAAACTCCTGTAAACTATTAACTCTATACTTACCTATTTAAGCATAAAACAGATTATTGAAAATGACACAACTTCAAATTTTAGTCGGTACCACTTCCGGTAACACAGAACATCTGGCAGACCACGCTGCCGAATTGATCAAAGCACGACTTGATATCGATATCGCAATGCATTACGAGCCAAGTTTTGACACGCTAGACCAGACGCAGCCTTGGCTAATTTTTTTAGCAAGTCACGGTGCCGGCGATTACGGTGATTCAATGCTCGACTTTTATGATCAGCTAACAGATGTCGAGGCAGTTAAGCCGTTTCCGTACGCCGTTATCGCCATTGGTGAATCCTGCTATGACACTTACTGCTCTGCCGGGCGCGACATTGATCAACGATTACAACAACTCGGTGCTGAACGAATATATACGCGTTTAGAAATCGATATGCTCGAAGATGATCCAGAAGCAGCAGTTGAACAATGGTATGGCGGATGGATTAGTGCATTGCGATCCTGTACACAATCATGATCATTAAAAATCACGCATTCACTGCCGATCATCATTTATATCCACTGTCTTATACACAAATAAATCAGCATGTGATTGGATCCTGTATAAGATCACATAAGGGCTGTCATCGAATTGGGTATATCCCTGGGGATAACTAAGGCTGTGCATAAACACCCTAGTTATCCACGATCTATGATCCGGGCTTAAGGGATCTTATTAACAGCTAGTGATCTTAACGAACATCTTTTAAAATAAGGGTCTTAGCGATCTATTCACAGATTTTGGCTAACTAAAAGAAGTAATAATAAAAGATCTATAAAGATCAAATACTGATCTTATTTAGATCTTTACAGAATTCGTAAAAAAACTGTTTGCACAAAAATTAACCTTTTCGATCCAGGTCAATTCGCGTTAAAATAACCGGCTCTTTTGATTCCCTTAACCACAAAGGCTTTACTGAATGTCACACACCTCAAGTCAACAATTTGATGTCATCGTTGTCGGTGGAGGCCATGCGGGTACTGAGGCAGCACTTGCCTCTGCAAGGATGGGTAGTCGCACCCTACTATTAACCCACAATATAGATACACTCGGACAAATGTCCTGTAATCCGGCAATTGGCGGGATCGGCAAAGGACACCTGGTTAAGGAAATTGATGCCCTTGGCGGTATCATGGCAAAAGCAGCTGATCGTGCAGGCATTCAATTTAGAACACTCAACTCGTCTAAGGGCCCTGCAGTTAGAGCAACTCGAGCTCAAGCAGATAGGCAGCTGTATAAACAAGCGATCCGCTATGCATTGGAAACACAACCCAATTTAACCTTGTTTCAACAGGGGTGTGATGATCTGATCGTTGAGAATGATCGCGTTTGCGGCGTTGTTACCCAAATGGGTTTACGATTTCACGCCAAAAACGTGGTGTTAACGGTAGGTACCTTCCTTGGTGGTCAAATTCATATCGGCTTAGATAACTATCAAGGCGGACGTGCCGGTGATCCTCCGGCAAATGCGTTGGCTAAACGTTTAAGGGCGTTACCGTTGCGTGTAGAACGATTGAAAACAGGCACGCCACCACGTATAGCTAGCAGCTCAGTAGACTTTTCAGTCATGCAGGAGCAACCGGGTGACAATCCAACGCCGGTTTTTTCGTATATGGGTTCACGCGCTGACCATCCGCGTCAGATATCATGCTACATAACCCATACTAACGAAAAGACACACGACATTATTCGCTCCGGGCTTGATCGTTCGCCCATGTATTCAGGTGTCATTGAGGGGGTTGGACCGCGTTATTGTCCCTCAATTGAAGACAAGATTGTACGGTTTGCTGATAAGCAGTCTCATCAAATTTTTGTCGAGCCTGAGGGGCTTGATACGTTTGAGCTTTACCCTAATGGCATTTCCACCAGTTTGCCTTATGACATTCAGGAGCAATTGGTTCGATCCATTCATGGCTTTGAAAATGCGGTTATCACACGTCCGGGTTATGCGATCGAGTACGACTATTTCGATCCCCGCGATCTGAAACAATCACTTGAAACCAAGGTTATTGAAGGGCTGTTTTTTGCGGGTCAAATTAATGGCACAACCGGTTACGAAGAAGCGGGAGCTCAAGGGTTGATAGCGGGCCTTAATGCATCACTCCGTGCTCAAGGAAAAGAAAGCTGGGCTCCGCGTCGCGATCAAGCTTATACCGGTGTTTTGATCGATGATCTTTCAACACTCGGTACGCAAGAACCTTACCGCATGTTCACATCGCGGGCTGAGTATCGTTTGTTACTGCGCGAAGACAATGCCGATATGCGACTAACTGAAAAGGGTCGCGAACTTGGACTTGTCGATGATGAACGCTGGGCATCGTTTAACACCAAAGTAGAATCCATCGAGCAAGAAAAACAACGTTTGCGAGAAACGTGGGTTCACAAGGATCATGAAGCGGTTGATTCCATCAATCAATTAGTGAAAAGTCCGATAACCAAAGAGGTTAATGGTGAAGAATTATTGCGTCGTCCGGAAATTCATTATACTGACTTGGTCAAGACGCCATTTTTTGCACCAGGCTTAAATGACCCGGCAGCAGCAGAACAAGTCGAAATTCAGACAAAATACGCGGGTTATATAACCCGTCAACAAGATGAAATTGCTAAACAACAACGACACGAAAATACATTATTGCCGGCAAGCTTTGATTACGCCTCGATCAAGGGGTTGTCTAACGAAGTAATCGCTAAATTGAATCAACATCAACCAGAAACTGTAGGAAAAGCCTCGCGCATTTCGGGGATTACACCCGCAGCAATTTCTATGTTGTTGGTGCATTTAAAAAAACAAGGATTGTTGCGTAAGAGCGCCTAAACGACATGTTGAAAGAATCACTGAAGTCATTACTCAGTCAGACAAAGATTGAACCATTGCTGATGCTTGATGAAAATCAGCTAGATCAGTTGGTTCAGCTAGTCGAGCAACTGGATAAATGGAATAAAGCGTATAATCTAACCAGTGTCCGCGATCCAAAGCAAATGGTTAGCCGGCACATTGTCGACAGTCTGATCATTAGCCCGTTTTTAACCGGAGACCGGTTTATCGATGTCGGTACCGGCCCTGGTTTACCGGGACTACCTCTCGCTATTGCCAATCCTGATAAATCTTTTGTACTGCTCGATAGTCTTGGCAAACGTATTCGTTTTATTCGTCAGGTATGTCATCAACTGGGCATCAAAAACGTGCAGGCAGTTCAAAGCCGCGTTGAGGACTATACAGAGCAAAATAATAGCTTTGATGGTGTATTAAGTAGAGCCTTTGCCTCACTTGATGATATGCTGACCTGGTGCAAACATTTACCTAAAAATAACGGTAAATATCTTGCGCTTAAGGGACAATACCCACAGCAAGAACTGGACGAATTATCTGAGCAGTATAAGATTGAACAAATTAGTTCGTTAAATGTTCCTGGTGTTGACGGTGACCGTCATATCGTCGTTATCTCAGCCCAGTAGCGCACTGCGCTCGCCAAAACACGCAGTTATAAAGCGATAATGATAAGAGGTTAAACACCCGTGGCAACTACCATTGCGATAGCAAATCAAAAAGGCGGTGTTGGTAAAACAACGACTGCAGTTAATCTCGCCGCTTCAATGGCCGCGACGCGACGCAAAGTATTACTCATTGACTTGGATCCTCAGGGTAATGCGACCATGGGCAGTGGTGTCGACAAATACGATGTAGAAAATACCGTCTATGAATTACTCGTTGATGAGAAACCGGTAAAAGACGTCGTAGAAACGGATACCAACGGCAAATATCATCTGATAGCAGCAAATTCTGATGTGACCGCTGCCGAAATCAAATTGATGGAATTTTTTGCCCGCGAGGTGCGGTTGCGCAACTCACTAAAAGCCGTGCAAGACGATTATGATTTTATTTTTATCGATTGTCCGCCGTCATTAAACTTACTGACGGTAAATGCGATGGCTGCAGCCGATTCTGTGTTAGTACCTATGCAGTGCGAATATTACGCGCTTGAGGGATTGACTGCGCTGATGGAAACCATTCGTCAATTGGCAGACGTTGTTAATCCAGGGTTATCTATCGAAGGCATATTGCGTACCATGTATGATCCGCGAAACAGGCTCGCTAATGACGTATCTGAACAGCTAAAACAGCATTTCGGAGACAAGGTTTATCGTACTGTTATACCGAGAAATGTGCGGTTGGCAGAGGCTCCGTCTTTTGGTGCACCGGCGATGTACTATGATAAATCGTCGACAGGTGCAAAAGCTTACCTATCGCTTGCTGGTGAATTAATTCGTCGCTCGGAACAGCGTGCAAACGCAGAAGTTGATTAATAAAAAAGGGAAGAAAGTAACTTATGTCGGCTAAAAAACGAGGACTCGGTCGCGGACTCGATGCGCTGCTCACCAGCAACACGGCAAGTCAGCAAAAACAAACAGAGCAAACTGTGGAGCCTACCGTAGCCATTGCTGAAAAAGGTGAGTTACAAAAATTACCTATTGAGCAATTGAAGCCGGGTCGTTATCAGCCGCGTAAAGATATGTCACCCGAAGCGTTGGAAGACCTAGCTGCATCGGTGAAGGCGCAGGGAATAATTCAGCCAATTGTTGTAAGACCTGTTGCTGACGACGAATACGAAATAATTGCTGGTGAACGTCGCTGGCGAGCAGCGCAACTGGCAAAACTTGAACTGGTCCCATGCTTGATAAAAGACGTTGCCGATGAAGCAGCTGTCGCTATTGCTTTAATTGAAAATATTCAACGCGAAGACCTTAATGCCATGGAAGAAGCAACGGCATTGCAGCGTCTGCTCGATGAATTTCAGATGACCCACCAGGATGTGGCTCAGGCGGTTGGTAAATCACGCACCACAGTAACTAATTTATTACGGCTGAATAACCTCGAAAGCGGCGTAAAAACACTACTTGAACGAGGTGATATCGATTTGGGCCATGCTAAATTGTTGCTGGCATTGCAAGGTGAACAACAAACCGATGTCGCCCAACAAATTGTTGCTAAAGATCTGACCGTTCGCGAATCCGAAAAATTGGTTCGCAAAACATTAGAACCACCAAAAGAACCTGAACAACCGCAAACCGACCCAGACATCGAACGATTACAAACACAGTTGGGTGAAAAACTCGGTGCTAAAGTTGCGATAAATCACGGTCGCAAAGGCAAGGGTAAAGTCGTTATCAATTACACTAGTTTGGATGAGTTAGACGGCATCCTTTCTCACATCAAATAACCGGGTCAGCTAAGTCCCTGTCATAATTGTAGAACTTTTGTTAAATGGCATGAAAAATAACGGCTGTAGCCAAATTTGTTTGCAATTAACGGGCAGATCTTTATACTAGCGCGAGTTTCATAGTGGCTGTTTAAAAGGCCACCAATTAACGACGCTTGAAAACTAAAGGTATCGCGTGTGGTTCAGTCCTTAGGTCGGGTGGGTAGACAACTCGCTTTTAAAACCGTGCTGTACCAACTCGTCGTCGTTGCTCTGCTGACAATTATGGTCGCATTGAGCACACAATGGAATAATGCGTGGCCCGTTATCGCGGGCGGTTTAGCCGCAATTATTCCTAATGCCCTGTTTGGCTTAATCGCATTTATGCATGCGGGCGCCCGGGCAAACCAGAAAGTTGTTAAAAGTTTTTTTGTAGGAGAAGGCGTCAAATTGATGCTAACGGCGGTGTTAATCAGCCTACTTTTTCTACTGACAGATTTTAATCCGTTGTGGTTAATGAGCGGTTTTGTTTTCGCTGTTATTTCACAATGGGTTGCGCCAATTTTATTTTTAAAATCAACGTAACTGGGAAACAACATGGTAAGTGGAGAGCAAACTCCGACTCAGTATATTCAGCATCACCTCCAAAACTGGACGGTTGGTGAAGGATTCTGGGCGGTAAATGTCGATACTATCTTCTGGTCCGTGTTACTGGGTGTGCTGTTTCTGTGGAGCTTCCGCAGAGTAGCTAAAAAATCCTCGGCAGGGGTACCTGGTAAATGGCAATGCTTTGTCGAAATGATTGTCGAGTTTGTCGATAACAGCGTCAAAGAATCCTTTCACGGTAAAGATAAACTCATAGCACCTTTGGCCTTAACTATCTTCGTCTGGATTTTCCTGATGAATCTGATGGATTTGATTCCGGTCGACTGGTTGCCTACTGCAGCAATGTATGGCGGCTACTGGTTAGGCTTTGTGGACGATCCGCACGATGTTTATATGAAGGTTGTTCCAACGACCGATCTTAATACCACCTTTGCATTGAGTTTAAGCGTTTTCGCGCTAATTATTATCTACTCAATCAAGTACAAAGGCGTTAAGGGTTTCGCGAAAGAAATGACGCTGACACCGTTTAACCATTGGGCATTAATGCCGGTTAACTTTGTCCTGGAAAGCATTACCTTGCTGGCAAAACCGGCGTCATTGGCGTTACGTTTGTTCGGTAACTTATATGCCGGTGAATTGATCTTTATTCTGATTGCAATGATTGGATTGTTCCAGCTACCTGCACACTTTGCATGGGCTGTGTTCCATATCCTGGTTATTACTTTGCAAGCATTTATCTTTATGATGTTGACCATTGTTTACTTAAGCATGGCATCATCTGAACACTAAGTTTTTGTTTTAACTTTAAATCTACTGAAAAACTGGAGAAATCAATGGAAACTGTAGTTGCTTTTACTGCTATCGCTGTATCAATCATGATCGGTTTGGCTGCACTAGGTACAGCACTTGGCTTTGGTATGCTGGGTGGTAAATTCCTGGAAGCTGCTGCTCGTCAACCTGAACTGGCGCCTCAGCTGCAAGTTAAAATGTTCATCGTAGCGGGTCTTATCGATGCTATCGCGATGATCGGTGTAGCAGTTGCATTACTGTTCACTTTCGCAAACCCGTTCTTAACTCAGGTTGCAGGCTAAGCGCGATTCGACGGTCACCAGATAAAGGAGGTCCGTTGTGAATATCAACGCAACTCTAATTGGACAAACGATCGCGTTCATCGTGTTCGTGTGGTTCTGCATGAAATTCGTGTGGCCACCGATCATAAATGCTATCGAAGAACGTCAGAAGAAAATTGCTGACGGTCTAAATGCGGGCGAACGCGCTCAAAAAGATTTAGAAAAAGCCCAGGAAGAAATTGCTGAGCAGCTGAAAGAAGCGAAACAGCAAGCGGCTGAAATCATTGAACAGGCTAAAAAACGTGGCGCTAAAATCGTTGAGGAAGAAACTCAACGAGGCCATGAAGAGCGCGAGAAAATCGTTGCTGCTGGTCATGAAGAAGTCGCCTCTGAGCGTAACCGTGCACGCGAAGAATTGCGTAAGCAAGTCGCTGTGTTAGCCGTTACCGGGGCACAAAAAATCATCGAGCGTGAAATTGATAAAGACGCTCACAGTGACATCGTTGAAAAACTGGTCGCTGAACTTTAATTAAGGGGTTAGAGCTTATGTCAGAACTGACTACGGTCGCTCGCCCTTACGCAAAAGCAGCTTTTGATTTTGCTTTAGAACAGGGAGCGCTCGATAAGTGGGCCGATATGCTCGAATTTGCTGCAGTGGTAGCAAAAGACGAGACGGTGGCATCATTTTTGAGCAGCTCCGCTACTGTTGGTAAGACAGCCGAAGTTTTTATTGGCGTTTGTGGCGATGAGCTCGACGACAATGCAAAGAACTTTGTCAAAGTGTTGGCAGAAAACGAACGTTTACCTGCCCTATCAGCAGTCAGTGAGCTCTATCAGACGTTCCGTGCGGAATACGAAAAGGAAGTCGAAGTTGACGTGACTTCTGCGGTTAAGTTGTTAAAAGCGCAACAAACCGAACTGAGTAAAGCATTGGAACAGCGTCTGCAACGCAAAATTAAGCTGAACTGCAGTGTCGATAAGTCCATCATTGGTGGACTGGTTATTGAAGCAGGTGACGTTGTTATAGACGGCACCTTGCGCGGCAAGTTGGATAGACTTGCTTACGCACTGCAATCCTAATTGGGGACTTGAGCATGCAATTGAATTCAAATGAAATCGCAGAACTGATCAAACAGCGAATTGAGAAGTTCGAAGTCACCAGCGAAGCTCGCAACGAAGGTACCATCATGTCTGTACAAGACGGTATCATTCGCGTTCACGGCCTTGCAGACTGTCTGCAAGGTGAAATGATTGAGCTACCTGGTAATCGTTACGCTATCGCATTGAACCTTGAACGAGATTCAGTCGGTGCGGTTGTTATGGGCCCTTATGCAGACTTGCAGGAAGGCACCAAGGTAAAATCTACCGGTCGTATCTTAGAAGTTCCGGTTGGCGAAAAGCTGTTAGGCCGTGTGGTTAACACATTGGGTCAACCAATTGACGGTAAAGGTCCAATTGAAGCTGACGGCTATGAACCCGTTGAGAAAATCGCACCAGGCGTTATCGAACGTCAATCAGTTGATCAGCCAGTACAAACAGGCTACAAATCAATTGACTCGATGATTCCGGTGGGTCGTGGCCAGCGTGAGCTTATCATCGGTGACCGTCAGACGGGTAAAACCGCATTAGCTGTTGACGCTATCATTAACCAGAAAGACTCTGGTATTAAGTGTGTTTACGTTGCTATTGGTCAGAAAAACTCAACTATCTCCGCTGTTGTACGTAAGCTGGAAGAGCACGGCGCATTGGAAAACACCATTGTAGTTGCGGCTTCTGCTTCTGAATCTGCAGCATTGCAATATTTGGCAGCTTACTCCGGCTGTACGATGGGTGAATACTTCCGTGACCGCGGTGAAGACGCTTTGATTGTTTACGATGACCTGTCTAAGCAGGCTGTTGCATACCGTCAAATTTCATTGTTGCTGCGTCGTCCGCCAGGTCGTGAAGCATTCCCTGGTGACGTTTTCTACCTTCACTCACGTCTACTAGAGCGTGCTGCGCGTGTTAACGCTGACTACGTAGAAAAATTCACTGACGGTAAAGTCAAAGGCCAGACTGGTTCTTTAACTGCCTTACCTATCATTGAAACTCAGGCAGGTGACGTATCGGCGTTCGTACCGACTAACGTTATCTCAATCACCGATGGTCAGATCTTCCTGGAAACTGACTTGTTTAACTCAGGTATCCGTCCTGCGGTTAACGCCGGTGTCTCGGTTTCTCGTGTTGGTGGTTCAGCACAAACGAAAATCATCAAGAAATTGGGTGGCGGTATCCGTCTTGCCCTGGCTCAGTATCGTGAATTAGCGGCGTTCGCGCAGTTCGCATCTGACCTTGATGAGTCAACGCGTTCACAGTTAGAGCACGGTCAGCGTGTAACCGAACTGATGAAACAGAAACAGTACAAGCCGATGAGCGTGTCTCAAATGGCTGTATCAATTTATGCCGTTGAAAAAGGCTTTTTGAAAGATGTCGCAATCGACAAAATCATGGATTTTGAAGAGTCGCTGCAATCTTTCATGGCAAGCGAATACGCTGAGCTAATGGCTGAGATTGATAAAACTGGCAACTATAACGACGACATCGATGCGCAATTGAAAGCCGCGCTTGAGAAATTCAAGCAAACGCAATCATGGTAATCGCAGTTGGCCGCACAAGCGGCCATTTGTCGTTGAGTTAACAGGAGAATCGTCATGGCCAGCGGTAAAGAGATAAAAACTCAGATCTCGAGTATCGGTAATACTCAAAAGATCACCAGTGCTATGGAAATGGTCGCTGCGTCTAAAATGAAAAAGGCGCAGGAACGTATGGAGGCAAGTCGCCCCTATGCGAACACCATTCGCAAGGTGATTGGTCATGTGGCGCGCGGTAACCTTGAATATCGTCATCCATTTATGGAAGAACGTCAGGTTAAACGTGTGGGTTACATCATTGTTTCTACCGACCGTGGTTTGTGTGGCGGCTTGAACGGTAATGAGTTCAAGAAAGTCGTTAAGCACGCAAACGAATGGAAAGAGCAAGATGTTGAAGCGGATTTTGCTGCCATAGGCAGTAAAGCAACCGGTTTCTTTAAGCGTTTTGGACCATTAAAAGCGCAATTTTCAGGTATGGGTGATAAACCCGAACTGAATGAAATCACCGGTTCTATCCAGGTTATGCTGGATGCTTTCGAAGAAGGCAAAATCGACCGCTTGTATGTTGTGTTTAACAAGTTTGTGAACACGATGACCCAAGAGCCGACCATTCATCAATTGTTGCCATTGCCGCAAGCAGGTTCGGAAGAAGAAGTACAAACAGGTAGCTGGGACTATCTGTATGAGCCGAATCCAGAAAGTATTCTAGACACCCTTATTCGTCGCTTTGTAGAAATGCAGGTGTACCAAGGGGTGGTAGATAACTTCGCTAGCGAGCAAGCCGCTCGGATGATTGCGATGAAAGCCGCAACTGACAACGCCGAAGATATTATTGACCAGCTGCAGTTGCAGTATAACAAGGCGCGTCAGGCAGCAATTACGCAAGAAATTTCGGAAATCGTGTCCGGCGCCGAAGCGGTATAACGCGGCAACGGTAAACAGAATTGAAGAGTTAGAGGAAACGTCATGAGTCAAGGTAAGGTCGTACAAATTATCGGCGCCGTTGTGGATTTAGAATTTCCACAAGACGCTGTACCAAAAGTATACGACGCACTGAAAGTGACCGAAGGTGGTTTGGAAGGATTAGTTCTGGAAGTTCAGCAACAGCTGGGCGGCGGAATTGTTCGAGCCATCGCAATGGGTACAACTGACGGTTTGCGTCGTGGTATCACCGCGAAAAACTCAGGTGAGCCAATTATGGTGCCAGTGGGTAAGAAAACCCTCGGCCGTATTATGGATGTGTTGGGTAATCCAATCGATGAAGCGGGCCCAATTGGTGAAGAAGAGAAAATGTCTATTCACCGTGCCGCGCCAAGCTATGAAGATCAATCGAACACCAACGAGCTATTAGAAACCGGTATCAAAGTCATCGACTTGATTTGCCCGTTTGCTAAAGGTGGTAAAGTTGGTCTGTTTGGTGGTGCTGGTGTTGGTAAAACCGTTAACATGATGGAGCTTATTCGTAACATCGCTATCGAGCACAGCGGCTACTCAGTATTCGCAGGTGTTGGTGAGCGTACTCGTGAAGGTAACGACTTCTATCACGAGATGAACGATTCAAACGTTCTGGATAAAGTTTCACTGGTTTATGGTCAGATGAACGAGCCACCGGGTAACCGTTTACGTGTTGCTCTGACTGGTTTGACTATCGCAGAGAAATTCCGTGACGAAGGTCGCGACGTACTATTCTTCGTCGATAACATCTACCGTTACACACTGGCAGGTACTGAGGTATCAGCACTGTTAGGTCGTATGCCTTCAGCGGTTGGTTATCAGCCTACACTTGCTGAAGAAATGGGTGTTCTTCAGGAACGTATCACCTCAACTAAGACGGGTTCAATCACGTCAGTTCAGGCCGTTTACGTACCTGCGGATGACTTAACGGATCCATCTCCTGCAACAACCTTCGCTCACTTGGATGCGACTGTTGTATTGAACCGTGACATTGCTTCATTGGGTATCTACCCTGCGGTTGACCCGTTGGATTCAACCTCACGTCAGTTGGACCCACAGGTTATTGGTGACGAGCACTACAATACGGCAATGGGTGTTCAGGAAGTACTTCAGCGTTATAAAGAACTGAAAGACATCATCGCGATTTTGGGTATGGACGAATTGTCTGAAGAAGACAAGTTGTCAGTATCTCGTGCGCGTAAGATTCAACGCTTCTTGTCGCAGCCATTCTTCGTTGCTGAAGTATTTACTGGTGCGCCAGGTAAATATGTATCGTTGAAAGATACCATTGCCGGCTTTAAAGGCATCTTGGACGGCGAGTATGACGATATGCCAGAGCAAGCTTTCTACATGGTTGGTACCATCGAAGAAGCGGTAGAAAAAGCCAAAAACCTGTAACCGACCGGGAGGTTTGAATGGCAACACAAATATTAAACTTGAGCGTTGTCAGTGCTGAAGAGAAATTATTCTCTGGTGCAGTACAAACAGTTCAGGTTTCTGGTAGCGAAGGTGAGCTGGGTATTTACCCGGGTCACGCGCCACTGCTGACAAAAATTAAGCCAGGTATGGTGCGTTTTGTCAGTGAAGCGGGTGATGAAGAGCTCATGTACGTTGCCGGTGGTGTATTAGAAGTTCAGCCAGGTGAGGTTATTGTTCTGGCGGATGTTGCGGTACGCGGCGACGAATTGGACGAGCAGGCAGCAGAAGCAGCGCGGAAGCGCGCTGAAGAAGCCATTGCCGACCAAAGTCACGACGTTACCTACGCAGAGGCTATTGCTGAACTATCTCGGGCTATGGCTCAACTTGAAGTTATTCGCAAACTTAGACGTTAAGTTTGTAATAAAGTTTAAAAGGCCTTGTTGTGACTACAACAGGGCCTTTTTTGTCTGTAAACTATAGACATCAATCGTATTTAACGAAGTTAGATAATAAGGACATATCCCCATGAAACTCCGCGTCGTTATTTTGGCTGCAGGTAAAGGAACACGGATGCGTTCGGACCTGCCAAAAGTCTTGCATCAGGTTGCTAAAAAGCCCATGGTGCAGCACGTTATCGACTGCGCAAGAGCGCTAAACCCAGCGGCCATCGACTTGATTTATGGTCATGGCGGCGACCAGTTGAAAAGCCAAATCGTCGGTGACGATCTAAATTGGGTTGAACAAGCGGAACAACTTGGAACAGGCCACGCCGTTCAACAGGTTATTCCATTTATTCAGGACGATGAAAATGTTTTAGTGCTTTATGGGGATGTGCCTTTATTGACAGCAGAAACTGCACAACGTTTGCTCGACGCGTCAGCTGACAAGGAGTTAGGTTTGTTGACGATGTATCTGAATAATCCTATGGGATACGGCCGCATCATTCGTGACGAAGATGAACTTATTCAGGGTATTGTCGAACAAAAAGATGCGACACTGGACCAGTTGCGCATTAACGAAGTTAATACAGGCATCATGGCCGCCGATGGTGCTAAATTGAAGCAGTGGCTGCAGGATTTAAGTAACGACAACGCACAGAAAGAATATTATTTAACCGATGTTGTTGCTATGGCAGCAGAACAAGGCGTCCAAATTGCCTCTGCGCAGCCGGATGATACGGGCGAAGTCGAAGGCGCCAATAATCGTCAACAGCTGGCTACATTAGAGCGAGCTTATCAATGGCGTTTAGCCGAGCAAGTCATGGGGGCCGGCGCAACCCTCATTGATCCTGCGCGCTTTGATTGCCGTGGTTCGCTTAATGTCGGCTCGGACGTGGTTATCGACGTGAACGTTGTATTCGAGGGCGAAGTTAGGTTGGGTAATGGTGTTGTTGTTGAACCTAATTGTGTCATTAAAGATGCCGAGATAGGTGATGGAACCGTTGTCCGCGCTAATAGTCATATTGAAGGTGCTAAAGTAGCTTCCAATTGTAAGGTTGGTCCTTTTGCCCGTTTACGGCCGGGCGCTGAATTAGCTGACGAAGCGCAGGTTGGAAATTTTGTCGAAATGAAAAAAAGCCGTCTAGGTAAGGGCTCTAAAGCTAGTCATTTAACTTATTTGGGTGACACACAGGTAGGCGAATACGCTAATATCGGCGCCGGAACCATTACTTGCAATTATGATGGTGTGAATAAATCAACGACAGAAATTGGCGATGGCGCATTTATCGGTTCAAACAGCTCATTAGTTGCGCCGGTAAAAATTGGAAAACAGGCCACAGTGGGTGCAGGATCGGTAATTACCCGGGAAGTAGCAAATGAAGAACTTGCTGTAGCACGCGGCAAACAACGAAATATCAGTGGCTGGCAACGCCCTCAGAAAAAAGGAAGTTAATCTATGTGCGGTATTGTAGGAGCGACCTCAGAGCGTCGCGTAAGTGGTATCTTGTTGGAAGGGCTTAAGCGGCTAGAGTACCGTGGTTATGATTCAGCCGGTGTTGCGGTTATCGATGCGGATAATCAATTACAAAGCACCCGCCGTACCGGTAAAGTCCAGGAACTCGCTGATGCTATGGAGCAGCAACCACTGGATGGAACCATTGGTATCGCACACACCCGCTGGGCGACACATGGCGGCGTTAGTGAGGCGAACGCTCATCCTCATCTGTCTGAGGGAGAAATAGCCGTCGTCCATAACGGTATTATAGAAAATCATGAAAGCCTCCGAGAGCAATTACAAAGTTTGGGTTATGTTTTTAATAGCCAGACGGATACCGAAGTAATTGCTCACTTAATTCACCACGAACGTAAACAAAATCCGGATTTATTGGCGGCAGTAAAAGCTGCCGTACGTCAACTGGAAGGTGCTTATGGCACCGTCGTGATGGATACAAAAGATCCTGAGCGTCTTGTTGTTGCCCGCTCTGGTAGCCCGCTGGTAATCGGTCTGGGTATTGGTGAGAACTTTGTTGCGTCAGATCAATTGGCGCTGTTACCGGTTACACGTAAGTTTATTTATTTAGAAGAAGGCGATGTAGCGGATATCACGCGCACAAGCGTTACTATTTTTGACGAAACAGATCAGCCCGTTGAGCGCGAAGTTGTTGAGTCCGATAGTACCTATGATGCAGGTGGTAAAGGTCATTATCGGCACTTTATGCTTAAAGAAATACACGAACAGCCTATTGCTGTGCGTAATGCGCTTGAAGGCCGCTTGTCCGATTCAACAGTACTTGATGATGCCTTTGGTAAAGGCGCCAGCGAATTATTTAAAACTGTCGAGCATGTGCAAATTATTGCCTGCGGTACCAGTTACCATGCGGGTATGGTCGCGCGCTATTGGTTAGAAGCGTTGGCCAATGTCTCTTGTAGCGTTGAAATAGCCTCTGAGTTCCGCTATCGCAAATCCTACGTTCACCCGAACAGCCTGTTAGTGACGATTTCGCAAAGTGGCGAAACCGCAGATACCCTTGCCGCGCTGCGTTTGTCCAAAGAGCTGGGTTACACTGGCAGTTTGACCATTTGCAATGTCGCAACGTCGTCGATGGTACGTGAGTCCGACCTGGCATTTATGACTCGCGCAGGTGCTGAAATTGGTGTGGCATCGACCAAGGCCTTTACTACGCAATTAACCGGTTTGCTAATGTTAACCGTGGCGCTGGGTAAACATCGTGGCATGGCAGAACAGCAACAAGCGGCGATTGTTAAAGCGCTTCAGGCGCTTCCTGCAAAACTGGAGGAAGCGGTGGCGCTGGCTGACGAAATTGAAGCCTTAGCACCTGACTTTGCGAACAAAAACCACAGCCTGTTCCTTGGCCGGGGTAATCAGTATCCGATTGCTATGGAAGGCGCACTGAAGCTGAAGGAAATTTCTTATATACATGCCGAAGCCTATGCTGCCGGGGAGTTAAAGCACGGGCCGTTGGCATTGATCGATGAAGAGATGCCGGTGATTGTAGTAGCGCCTAATAACGAGCTGTTAGAAAAGCTAAAATCTAACGTCGAAGAAGTTCG
>Ga0208813_1000801_pt1 | contig 20260 bp, 18 predicted proteins | sample MalvireepMed_904_FD_184250 | JGI IMG/M metagenome (GOLD analysis project Ga0208813, IMG submission 184250) | Marine viral communities from the Global Malaspina Expedition - Malaspina viral metaG DeepMed_904 (SPAdes) (version 2) | ecosystem: Environmental > Aquatic > Marine > Oceanic | place... | reverse complement strand
GCTCATCCCAGTTCAAGTCAGAAGCAACGTAACCAATCGGCAATCGAAAGCAGCCAAGCAAATTACAATGTGGGCATGTAAGCAAATACAGTCCTAGCAACTTCGCTGAGTCACTCCAGGACAAAACATTTTGCTTTAGCCAAAAGCGGGTATAGACCTTGCCATAATCACGCATGGAGGTACTCGCTTTTGTGTTTACGTAAAATGCTGACCATTACTTGCCCTAAATCCTACTGGTTACTGGCTTTCAGTTCGCTTGGGCATTCGGGGTAGATGTCCGGTCTTAACTGAGATCGGGTTACCTGTCCTTGCGTAGCTTGTTCGATGGGTAAAACGAATTCAGCGGGAACACGCCCTGATTTATTCAACCAAAACCAGACGTTTTGCTGTTTTGAGTTGATGGCTCGTGCTAATGCTGATTGCCCGCCGACCAAGTCAATGGCACGGCGGAGATGTTTTTGTGTCGTGTTGAACACTTCCATACCGTCTCCTGTTACAATAATAACTGTTACAAGATTGAATGTTACAGTTTAAACTGTAGATTAGTCAACAGTTAAAATTGTTGAAAGGCTACAGTTTTATTTGTAGAATACGGGCTTATGAAAACTTTATCCGAACGACTAAACCATGCCTTGCAGCTTACTGGGGTGACTCAGTCTGAGTTGGCTCGTCGCATTGGTATTAAACAGCAGTCGATCAGCCAGATTTGCTCTGGTAAATCGGCTAGGTCTCGTTACACCATGCAGATCGCGGAGGCGCTTCGCGTGAATGCTCATTGGCTCGCCACAGGTGATGGCGAGATTGGCTTGGGGGTCGGTAATGTAGAAGTCGGGCCTGATATTAAGGGAAGAATTCCTCTCATTAACTGGGTTCAGGCCGGTGATTGGACTGAAATAGCGGAGGGATTTGCCCATGAAGATGCTGAGGAGTGGCGTGAAGTCACTGGGAAAGCACATGAGGGTTGTTTCGCACTTCGCGTAAAAGGCGACAGTATGGAAAATCCAAGCGGAAAAAAATCCATACCTGAGGGGGCAGTGATCGTTGTTGATCCTGAGTTACCTTACTCTTCAGGTTCATTGGTTGTTGCGCGTTTGGATGATTCGAAAGAAGCAACCTTTAAGCAGTTAGTTATTGATGGTGAACAGAAGTACCTAAAACCTTTGAACCCGCAATACCCTGCAATACCGATCAACGGCAACTGCACCATCATTGGTGTAGTACGACAAGCTATCATCGATTTTTGGTAGCGAAGGAATTTGTGGTTTAGCCACAGTTGTTCATGAGCTGAAGAAGCAACGATTGCAAACAGCTACAACTGAGCATTGGCGCACGCTGAGAGTAAATGGTAACCGCTTAGATAACCATTGATTGTTTATAAAGTCAAGATCAGCGAAAATAGCGGCCAATTACGATTAACACGACGGATTTGACAAGCGAAGAACTGAAAAGAGAGTACTTCCAAAAGTGTGTACAAATCCGTGTACAAACTAAAAGAATTTATACATGGCAAACCAAGATTTTCTTAATGAAATCAATAAGCGAAGGACCTTTGCTATCATCTCGCACCCGGATGCGGGTAAAACCACCATTACTGAAAAAGTATTGTTGTTCGGACGCGCGCTACAAACCGCCGGTACCGTGAAAGGTAAAAAGTCAGGCCAGCATGCAAAGTCAGACTGGATGGAAATGGAAAAAGAGCGTGGTATCTCGGTCACCACCTCGGTTATGCAGTTTCCCTACAGCGACCATTTGGTAAACCTGCTAGATACCCCAGGGCACGAAGATTTTTCAGAAGATACTTATCGTACGCTAACGGCCGTTGACTCCTGTTTAATGGTTATCGATGCCGCGAAAGGGGTAGAAGATAGAACCCGTAAGTTGATGGAAGTCACTCGCTTGCGCGATACCCCAATCATCACTTTTATGAACAAGCTCGACCGCGATATTCGCGACCCAATGGAGCTGCTTGATGAAGTAGAAACCGAGCTTGATATCTTGTGTGCGCCAATCACTTGGCCTATTGGCTGTGGTAAAAGTTTTAAAGGGGTTTATCACCTTCATAGGGACGAAACTATTCTGTATCAAAGTGGCCACGGCCACACCATTCAAGATGTGCGCATTATTAAGGGGCTAGACAACCCAGAGCTGGAAACGGCAGTGGGTAGCGACCTTGCCGAAACCTTGCGCGACGAGCTTGAGCTGGTGCGCGGCGCATCGAATGAATTTGATCAAGAGCTATTCCGTGAAGGTCAGTTAACGCCGGTATTCTTCGGTACAGCATTGGGGAACTTTGGTGTTGACCACATGCTTGACGGCTTGGTTGAGTGGGCGCCAGCACCACTTGGCCGCGAAACTGAAGAAGGCACTATCGAGAGCTCCGACGGCAAGTTCAGCGGTTTCGTGTTTAAGATTCAGGCTAACATGGACCCGAAACACCGTGACCGTATTGCGTTTTGTCGTATCGTGTCAGGCAAATACGAAAAGGGCATGAAAATGCGCAACAGCCGCTTAGGCAAAGACGTGCGTATTTCTGATGCATTAACCTTTTTAGCAGGTGACCGTTCTCTGCTGGAAGAAGCGTATGCTGGCGATATTATCGGCCTGCATAACCACGGTACTATCCGTATTGGCGATACTTTCACGTCAGGGGATAACTACCGCTTTACCGGTATTCCAAACTTTGCGCCCGAGCTATTTAAGCGAATTCGCTTAAAAGATCCGTTGAAGCAAAAACAATTGCTTAAGGGGCTTATTCAGCTATCCGAAGAAGGCGCGGTTCAAGTATTCCGCCCCCTTGCAAATAACGATTTGATTGTTGGGGCGGTAGGTGTGCTTCAGTTTGATGTGGTTGTGGCGCGTTTAAAAGCGGAATACAACGTAGATGCACTTTACGAGCACATTAACGTAGCAACTGCCCGCTGGGTATACTCTGGTGATGAGAAAAAGCTTGATGAGTTCCGCCGTAAAGGTGAGCAAAACCTGGCTTTAGATGGTGGCGACAACCTAACGTATATCGCACCGACTATGGTGAATTTACAGCTAGCGCAAGAGCGCTATCCTGATATTCAATTTACGAACACGCGCGAAAATTAAGAAAAGATACATTATGAATATACATGCACTACTAGTTAACCGTTTCACTGAAGCTCTACAAGAGATGGGCGTAGAAAATGCGCCAGTGCCAGTATCGCGCAGTGCTCGACCTGAGTTTGGTGAATATCAGTTTAATGGCGCCATGGCGCTGGCTAAGCAGCTTAAGCAAAAGCCTCGTGATATTGCAGAAAAAATCGTTGAGACAGTAAAGCTCGACGATATTGCCAGCAAGCTAGAAGTGGCGGGCCCTGGCTTTATCAACGTTCATCTAAACGACGCATGGTTGTCTAACCAGTGCGAATTATCGTTAACCGACCCTCGGTTAGGCATCGCAAAGTCGCCTGAGCAAAACATTGTAGTAGATTACTCATCGCCTAACTTAGCGAAAGAAATGCACGTAGGGCACTTGCGTACCACCATTATTGGCGACGCGGTAGTTAAGGTACTCGAGTTCTTGGGCCACAACGTAATTCGTCAAAACCACATGGGGGACTGGGGTACACAGTTCGGCATGTTGCTTGCGCACCTTTCTGATAAGTTGCAAGAAGAAGTGGCCGAAACAGCGCTGTCTGACCTTGAAGACTTTTATCGCGAAGCCAAAGTACGCTTCGACGAAGAAGAAGGCTTCGCCGACCGTGCCCGTGAATACGTAGTTAAGCTACAGGGCGGCGATGCACAGTGCCTAGCGCTGTGGGAAAAGTTTATCGATGTGTCTATTGCCCACTCTGAAGAAGTGTACGACAAGCTAAACGTAAGCCTTACGCGCAAAGACATCATGGGTGAGTCGGCGTATAACGAAGACCTAGCCAACGTCATTAGCGACCTTAAAGCGAAAGGCATTGCGGTAGAAGACCAAGGTGCTCAGGTGGTGTTTATTCCTGAGCTTGCCGATAAAGAAGGCAACCCTGCGGTATATATTGTGCAAAAATCTGGTGGCGGCTATTTATATGCCACCACCGACCTTGCGGCTATGCGCTATCGCAGCGGCAAGTTAAATGCCGACCGTACCCTTATTCTTACCGACGCTCGCCAAGCGCTGCACTTTAAGCAAACGGAAATTGTAGGCCGTAAAGCAGGCTTCATGAAAGAAGAGCAAACCTACGAGCACTGCCCATTTGGCATGATGCTAGGCAGTGACGGCAAGCCATTTAAAACCCGTACTGGCGGAACCGTTAAGCTCGTTGAACTGCTTGATGAAGCGGTAGAACGTGCAGGTAAACTCATTGCCGAGCGCGACAACGATTTAAGCGAAGAAGAGCTTAAAGAAGTCGCTCGCAAGGTAGGTATTGGCGCGGTGAAATACGCCGACCTTTCTAAAAACCGTACGACCGATTACATGTTCAACTGGGATTCAATGCTAAGCTTTGAAGGTAACACTGCGCCTTACCTTCAATACGCCTACACCCGTGTGAAAAGCTTGTTCAGAAAAGCGGGTGTTGATATGGCTACTATGCCAGTCGATATTACTATTGTTGAAAAACAAGAGCACGCACTAGCCGTATTGCTTATGCAGTTTGAAGAAGTGATTGGTCTGGTATCGCGCGAAGCGACGCCTCACGTGTTGTGTACGTACCTTTACGATGTAGCGTCAGCATTCATGACATTCTATGAAGCGTGCCCAATGCTGAAAGAGGGTATAGAGCCACAAGTACGCGATAGCCGCTTGGCGTTGTCTGCATTGGTGGCGAATACACTGAAACAAGGGTTAACGCTGTTGGGAATTGAAACACTAGAAAAAATGTAAGAGGCTGCGCAGACGCTCACTATTTCGGTGTATGTCGAATAGTTCACTAAGCTAAATACGAAAAAGCTAACACCGAGTGTTAGCTTTTTTTTATGCTCATAATCCGCTTTTTTTGGTTTTAACGGTAATTATGGCTAATTTACCCTGTGTAAGATAACAGTAGGTGAGAAAAGTGCTACTGTACGAAAGTAACAATTAATAAAAATTGTAAAACGACAAGAATAAAGAGTAACAGGGACATCAACTGATGATAAAAAGAAATATGCTTGGCGCAGCACTCGCGACCTTAGTCGTGGCGGGGTGTGCAGCCACACAAAAAGACGACATTACGACAGAGACTATGGAAGTAAAACCTACCTTAACCCTTGATAGAATTTATCAAGATCGTGAATTCACGGGCGAGCGAAGCACTTATTTCACGTGGCTAAAAGATGGTTCTGGTTTTACGGTACTGGAAAAACGAGAAACAGTATTAGACGCCAAAGATGAGGACAGCGAAAAAAGCGGTATTGACGCGCTCAGCGATGTAGTGGGTGAAAATGAATCGTCAGTATCCGGTTTCGACATTGTTTTTTACAAGCCAGACAGTACGGGAAGAAAAGTTCTGGTTAACTTTGAAAACCTTATTCCCGAAGGCGAAGAGAAACCCATAAGCATTGAGCGCTACAGTTGGTCTGAAGATGGCAAGTGGTTGCTGGTATTCACGAATGGGCAAAAAGTTTGGCGTTCAAAGAGCCGTGGCGATTTCTACGTGCTGAATTTGGAAACAAATGCGTTAATGCAACTGGGAGGTGAACAGCCCGGTGATGCCAAGTTGATGTTCGCTAAATTTTCGCCAGACAGTAAGTATGTGGCTTGGGTAAGAGACAATAATATTTTTATGCAGCCTGTGGGCAGCAACAATGTTGAGCAATTGACCACAGACGGCGATGACAGCATCGTAAATGGTAATTTCGATTGGGTATACGAAGAAGAATTTGGTATTCGTGATGGATTTAGGTGGAGCCCAGACAGCCAGCGCATTGCATATTGGCAACTTGATACATCTGGGGTGAAAACCTTCACCATGATCAATAATACAGACGCGCTGTATCCAACGTTAACCACATTCCCTTACCCGAAAGCGGGAGAGCAGAACTCTGCCGTAAAAGTGGGTGTCGTGGATATTACCAACAAACAAACCCATTGGGCGCAATTAGCGGGAGATAACAGAGACCGCTATATTCCACGGATTTCTTGGGCTGGAAAAGGTGAAACCTTACTTATTCAAGACGTAAACCGCCCGCAAAATACCAACACATTGTGGACATTTGATTGGCAGAAAAACACTGTCACGAATATCTTTACAGACAAAGATGACGCCTTTCTAGAATGGTACTACGACGCCACCTTTATTAACGACGGCGAAGCGTTTATCTGGCATAGCGAAAGAGATGGATGGCGTCATTTATATAAAATTGCCAAAGATGGCAGTCGTGTTGTTGACCTCACGCCGGGCGAATATGACATAGTGGATTTATTGGCGGTGAGTGAAAAAAACAATGCTCTTTATTTCACTGCTTCTCCAGAAGATGTATCGCAGCGCTACTTATATAAAGCAAGCCTAGTTGGGACTTCTTCTGTACAGCGTATTACGCCAGAATCGTTTACGGGTACGAATAGTTATTATATGTCGGAAGACGGATCTTATGCCCGCCATAGTTTCAGTAACTTTACCACAGCACCTATGCGTCAAGTGATTAAAGTGGAAGGGCATGAGCCGGTAAAAACCCTTGTGACCAATGACGAGCTTAACGAAAAGTTGGCGCAAGAAAACTTACCTTCCCATGAGTTTTTCCAGGTTCAAGCGCAAGATGGCGTTACCCTTGATGGCTATATTATGTTTCCCCCGGATATGGATCCAAGTAAAAAGTATCCTATTATCTTCTACGTTTACGGTGAACCTTGGGGGCAAACCGTAAAAGATAGCTGGCGTGGTGGCAGTTATCTATGGGACGCTATGATGACGCAAAAAGGCTATATAGTGGCTTCTGTGGATAATAGAGGCACACGTGCGCCTAAAGGGCGAGACTGGCGTAAATCTATATACAAAGAACTTGGGGTCATTACTGTTCGCGATCAATCGGATGCCCTTAACGCAATGGCTGAACGTTGGTCAGTAATCGATACCGATCGTGTTGGTGTGTGGGGGCATTCTGGTGGTGGTACGCAAACTCTAAACTTATTGTTTAGATATCCAGAGCAGTACAAAGTGGGTGTGGCAGTGGCACCGGTACCTGACTTGAGCTTGTATGACACAATTTACCAAGAGCGTTATTCGGGCAATCCCAAAACCGATCCTGAATCTTACAAGCACAGTTCGGCAATTTATTATGCCGATGGTCTGCAAGGTGACTTGTTATTGATACATGGCACTGGCGATGACAATGTGCATTACCAAGGCTCAGAACGGTTAATCAACGAATTGATTAAGCATAATAAGCAATTCGACTTTATGTCTTATCCCAATCGTTCCCATGGCATTTATGAAGGTAAAAATACCACTCGTCATCTTAAAACCCTGATAAGTGATTACTTTATCGAACACTTGTAATGGCTGAGCGTTGATAGTGAAAGGCTGGCTAAATCCCAGCCTTTTTTATTGACTAAATGGTCAAATAATTATCACGAGGGATTGTTGTTTTAAACATAACTCGGTATAACATGGTTTTAGCATTGTCATGGATGCCCCCTTGAACCGAGTTTTCCTTACCGCTATTGCCTTTATGAGCTATATGATAATGGCGGGCTTATTAACCCAAATTGGGGTTATTTTGAACGCTGTTTCTAGCGTGCTTGGTAGTACGCCTTCACAATCCGTAGGGGTCTTTTCTTGGCTAACCGGCGGGGCGCTTTGTGGTACTTTTATCTCTCTATTCTTATACGCTAAATTCTCGCTAAAGCCGATACTGCTAACGAATTACAGTGTGTTTCTGTGTGCCTTGTTAGCGTTATCAATAAGCCAGCCTAACCAATTTTTTAGCCTAGCCATACTTTTGTTTGTACTAGGTGTATGTTGTGGCTGTGGGTTATCTGGTGGTGCGGTGATTATTTCTAAAACGTATCACGAAGCGAAACGAGCATCAGCGTTTATTGCCACTGACTGTGCCTTTAGTGCTGCCGGCTATATTTTCCCTTCTTTAGCCGCGCTAATAATAGCAAGCCACTACGAATGGACCCTTAGCTACGCAGCGGTAGGTGCGCTTGCGTTGGCATTGTGGGGGCTAGTGTTTTTTACCACATTTCCGAAAACTGAGGCCGATGAAACAGGCGAACTATCTGCATTGCAGCAGTTTACCGGTATTCTTACGCCACGTGTATGCCTGATTGCCCTTGGCGTGTGTATTTATCTAATCTCGCAAACTACTTTTTTAACCTGGTCCCCTAATTATCTGCAAGCGGCATTTGGGCTAAGTGAAACTAAGGCTGCCAGCGTCGTGGGTAATTATTGGGGGATGTCTATTTTTGGACTTATTTCGGCGGCAATTTTGGTAAATAAAGTGCCGCAACGACGCTTTTTAATGATAGTAGCAGTGCTGGCCAGCGTGTTCACACTTGGCTTCGTACTTATTGAGCAAGGCACGCAGTTTTTGCTGTTAAGTTACTTTTTTGGCTTTGCGACTACCTGTATTTATAAGCTTGCTATGTCAGTGGGCTCGCAACAGCTACCTCGTGCTCCAGCCGTATTAATCACCTTTTTACTGTTTAGTGGCAGTATTGGAAGCACGCTTGCACCGGCGCTGTCAGGTTGCGTGGTAGGGCAATTTGGCGTTCATAGCGCCATGACAATGGCATGGTTAGGGTATTCGCTGGTGGCGCTTTTATTTGGCGCCTGTCTGTGGCTAGAAAAGCGCCATCAAGGTGTGCGCCATATAATGAAAGAAGGAATATAAGGTGGAGAAAATTATATTTGATACCGACCCTGGTATTGATGATGCAATGGCTATTTTGTTCGCGCAAGCGTGTTCAAACATCGACTTAATTGGCATAACTACAGGCTTTGGAAATGCAAATATTGCCACGGCAACCCGTAATGCGTTGTTTTTGAAAAAGCAATTTAAACTCGCTGCCGATGTTGCACGGGGAGCCGCAGAGCCTTTAGTTATTCCTGTGGATGAGCCTGCCGATTTTGTTCACGGCGACAATGGGTTAGGGAATATCGATATAGACGAAAGCAACTTGCCCAGCGTTGCCCCTTTAGCCGCCCCTGATTATATTATTGAAAAGTTAAAGGAAAGCCCAGGTGAAATTACGCTGGTTGCCGTAGGTCGCATGACCAATTTAGCGCTGGCTCTGCGTAAGTGCCCAGAAATAAAAAGTTTGGTTAAGCAAGTTGTTATCATGGGCGGGGCGTTTGGACACAATGGTAAAACGGGAAATGTAACCCCCTTTGCAGAAGCCAATATCATTGGCGACCCTCACGCAGCTGACGAAGTGCTTAGGGCCGATTGGCCTGTCACTGTGGTGGGATTAGATGTGACAACCAAAACGATAATGAGCAATGCGTACTTACATGGGTTACAAAAAACGTCGCCTAAGTACGGAAAGTTTATTTACGATATTACGCGGTTTTATGCCAATTTCCATCAACAAACCGACAAGGTAGATGGCATTTATGTACATGATTCCTCGGCAATAATGTACGTAAGCGCACCTCATCTCTTTACTACAGTAGAAGGCCCTATCCGAGTGATTACAGAAGGGCCTGCTATTGGGCATACCATGCAAAAGACGCAAACAAAACGTTACCCGGTTGATGCATGGTCAGATTATCCATCACAAAAAGTTTGCTGTGATGTTGATGTGGAAAACTACCTGCGAATTTACCAGCAGGAACTGGCTAACTAGCTGCTAGCTTACAAGTTGCGCCGCTACTTTTCGGTGGCGCGCCATTAAGGCTTGGGTATCCACGCCTATAATTTCGCCTTCTCGCACACGCCATTTGCCACCTACCATCACATGTTCCGCTTTTTCAGCCCCACACAAAAGCAGTGCGGAAATGGGGTCGTGGCTGCCACTGAAGCGTAATTCGTCAAGTTTGAAAAATGCAAAGTCAGCTTGTTTACCCAGCGCAATTTCACCTATGTCGGTTCGCCCAATCAGTGACGCAGAACCTTTTGTCGCCCATCCCAGCACTTTTTCCGGCGTGATTTTTTCAGCACCGTATTTTAGACGTTGAAGGTAAAGCGCCTGGCGCGCTTCATACATCATATTAGACGCGTCATTAGATGCTGAGCCGTCAACGCCTAAGCCAATGGGGGAGCCCGCATCAATTAATTCAAGGGTTGGACACATACCAGACGCTAAGCGCATGTTTGAAACAGGACAATGACAAATACCGGTACCCGCAACTCCGAGCCGTTGAATTTCGTCTTGGTTAAAATGAATGCCATGGGCAAGCCAGGTTCTATCGCTTAACCAGCCTACACTTTCTAAGTAGTCGACCGTGCGCATACCAAACATTTTTAAACAGAAATTTTCCTCGTCTAAGGTTTCTGCTAAGTGAGTATGTAATCGCACATCCTCCGCTTCAGCCAGTTTAGCGCTATCAGCCATAATTTCCCGGGTAACGGAAAAAGGGGAGCATGGGGCGAGCGCTATTTGCATCCAAGCGCCTTCACCCCGTTGGTGATAGGTTTTAATGAGTCGTTCGCTGTCTTTTAATATTTCATCACCGGTTTGTACCGTATGACGAGGGGGCAGCCCGCCTTCATCTTCCCCTAAGCTCATAGAGCCGCGAGTTAATAAAGCTCGCATGCCCATGCGTTTTACGCTATCGACTTGTACATCTATGGCGTCTTCCATTCCTGTGGGGAAAAGGTAGTGATGATCGGTGGTGGTGGTACACCCAGATAGCAACAACTCGGCCAGAGCAACGTCACAGGCTAACGATAAGGCCTCAGGCGTCAGCTTTGCCCAAACAGGGTAAAGGGTTTTAAGCCATGGAAAAAGTGGCTGGTTTACCACAGGAGCCCAGGCACGTGTTAGCGTTTGGTAAAAGTGATGATGAGTATTGATTAAGCCAGGAAGCATAACCAAATCTGAAGCATCTTCTATAACATCAACGTGAGAGTTAGGCTGCTTGCCTAGCGCGACTAACTCTATAATTTTATCATTTTGAATAACCACACCACCGCGAGCGTCTTCTTGATTCGCAGTAAAAATAGCTTGTGGGTTTTTTATCCAACAGGTAGTAGGCATAACTTGGCTCCATAACATTCGTTTAAGTTGCCAGCTCAGTTATGCCCTGTCTGCTGATCCAGGGATCGCGAATGCGATAATTCATTATGCTAAAACATTTAAAGGGCAAAATAAAGTCTGCCAATAGGATAGAAATTAAGCCAGATGATACTCATCTAATTGCGCAGCATAATGCGCAATATCACCAATCTCTTTTTCTACCCACCCGTTGTTATAATAGGTATCTTGATATCGCGCGCCGCTATCACACATTAAGGTTACCACCGAACCGGTTTGGCCTTCTTCACTCATGCGTTTTGCAATGTTTAATGCGCCCCACAAGTTTGTACCCGTGGATGGCCCGGCTTTTATACCTATTTTTGTCGCCAACCATTTCATCGCAGCGACACTCGCGGCATCAGGGACTTTTATCATGTGGTCAATCACATCTGCTTGAAAAGACGCTTCTACCTTTGGACGACCAATCCCTTCTATTTTACTGCCTCTGTCTGCGGTAATGGTAAGGTCGTTTTGCGTATAGCTTTGAAAAAACACAGAGTGCTCGGGGTCGACAACAGTTAACGTAGTGGGTAAACCTTTATAGCGAATATAGCGACCAATGGTGGCTGAGGTGCCCCCTGTGCCAGCGCCCATAACAACCGCATGGGGGATAGGGTGGGGCTCAGCACGCATCTGGTCAAATATGCTTTCGGCAATATTATTGTTGCCTCGCCAATCGGTGGCTCGCTCGGCGTACATAAATTGGTCCATAAAATACCCATTTTTGGCGCGCGCGATGGTAATGGCTTCGTCATGCATTTGGGTGGAGCAGTCGACGAAATGGCATTGTCCACCGAATTGTTCAATGAGAGAGATTTTACTTTGCGCCGTTGAGCGGGGCATAACAGCAATGAAAGGAACGCCAATCATACGCGCGAAGTAGGCCTCTGAAACTGCGGTACTGCCCGACGAAGCCTCTACAATGATGGTATCTTGTTTGATTTTGCCATTGCACAGTGCATACAAAAATAACGAGCGTGCCAGCCTATGTTTTAAGCTACCTGTAGGGTGGGTGCTCTCATCTTTGAGGTAAAGATCGACGCCAGGTATTTTCACTCTGTCTAGTTTAATTAAATGCGTATCTGCTGAGCGTTGATAATCGGCGTTTATTTTACTTATTGCTTGTGAAGTCCACGACACCATGACAATGAATCCAACGAGAAAAACGAGGTTATAGAATATCAGTATTCCTGCGTCTTTTTTCAAAAATTACAAAAAAAGCAAGCTGCTTATCACGGCGATTTTCGGGACTATTTACGCAAACCTTGCGACCTGAAGCAGGCAAACCCATCAAATACTTGCTATGGTGGATTTTTAATTTTTAGCTTTGCAGAACAGTGACATGAAAACCCTAATTATTGGCTTGAGTTTAGCGTCGTTCGTTGCCTCTTTTACCACCCTAGCCCAAACACTCAAAGTGGCTACCTTCAATGTAAGTATGGAGTCTACAAACTACACGTCGCTGGGCATGGCACCGAGTGATAAAGTGTTAGCGCAGGTGTTGTCATCGAAAGATAACCTGCAGGTGCGTAATATTGCGGAGATAATTCAACGGGTCAACCCAGATATCCTGTTGCTCAACGAGTTTGACTATATTGCCGACAAATCCAAAGGCATAGATGCTTTTGTTAAGCATTTTCTCAATGTGCCGCAGGCAGGCCAAGCGGCTGTAGATTATCCATACACCTATGTGGCCCCTGTTAATACTGGTGTGCCCACTGAGTTTGATTTAGACAACAACGGTAAGGCAGAGAAGTCCGGTGGTGATGCATACGGATATGGGCTTTACCCAGGCCAATACGGGATGGCAATTCTTTCTAAATACCCTATTGAATACGAGCAAATTCGAACCTTCCAGATGTTCAAGTGGCACCATATGCCCAATGCGCAAATTCCCGTTTTACCTGCTGAAGATGGCAGTATGGAAAATGGCGAACCTTGGTACAGCGAGGAAGAGTGGACGTCGTTGAGGTTAAGTTCAAAGTCTCATTGGGATGTACCTGTGAAGGTGAATGGCAGCTTGGTTCATGTGCTTGCAATGCATCCCACGCCGCCCAACTTTGATGGGGAAGAAGATAGAAACGGCAAGAGAAATCACGACGAAATTCGTTTAATGGCAGATTACTTAACGCCGGGTAAGGGCAGCTACATCTACGATGACGCTGGGCACAAGGCGTCGTTGCCAATGAAAACGCGCTTTGTACTGGTGGGAGACTTTAACGCCGCTGATATTGGCGATAAACACCGACCCGATGTGATAGAACAGCTAACAGAAAGCCCCTATGTGAATAATAGACTAATCCCCACCAGTGAAGGCGGCGCTGCATTATCTGAACAAGATTATAGCCGTCGATTTACAGCTTATTGGGGGGCCAGGGCTGATTATGTATTGCCATCCACTTATGGGTTTAACGTGCAAGACGCAGGCGTATTTTGGCCACCAAGTGATAGCCCACTTTACCGGCTGGTGAAAGATAGAAACGCCAGTTCAGATCACAGGATGGTATGGGTGACGCTTGAGGTGTTAGAAAGCGAAGCTCACAACGAATAGTATATCGCTTTTACCTGCGCATCTTCATCAATTTTTCACAGGGTGAAGATGCGCACCTAATTCTGGTCGCCTATCTACAGCGCTTTTAATGCCTTAATAATATCATCAGGCTCTGAACGGGTACGGTAATCCACGTCAACGTATCGCCAGATAATTTCGCCACTTTTATTTAAAATGAAAGTGGCAGGTATAGGCAAAATGGTGGCGTTACCATTATTAATTTCTTGCAAGTCGAGACCGCGATCAACGCGCATGTGTTCAAGAAGAAAGTCGGGAACCTGCCAAGCTACGCCATAACTAGCGGCAACATCAGCGCCTTGGTCAGACAATACAGTGAAAGGTAAGGTGCTCATCTCTTCTTTGCTGAGCGTGCCATCTGGCCGTTCTGGGCTAATAGCAATCAGCGTTGCACCCAAAGCGGTAATCTCGTTCATGCGCTGTTTAAGGGCATTTAATTGTAAATTGCAATAAGGGCACCAACTTCCGCGATAAAAGGTGAGTACCACTGGGCCTTTGCTTAAGCAGTCGCTCAGTGACACCTTATCGTCCGCTGGCGAAGGCAGGGTAAACAGCGGCGCTTTTTCGCCTACCTTTAATGCTGACTCACCTTGCTGTAACGCTTTCGCGTTAGCTATTTCTTTGTCGACGCCAGCCATAAAGTCAGGGTTATTCTTTCTGCCTGCTTCAACTTTTGCTTGCGTTTGTGCTTTTAGAGATGTCATTGTTTTTTAATTGCTCCTGAGTTCGTGTGTGAGGATCATTACTTCCGCTTTAGTGAGCATCAGCGCTAAATCCGTATCTCACCGTATAGAGTAAAGAAGTATTCACGTTTGAGGCAAATAGCATGATTAAAAATATTGTACGTTATATGCAAAGCATCTTGGGGGCTTTAATCGCCATCTTCGTGTGCTTTGCCGTACTCGATTTCTTGTGGCTTGGCGTTATTGCCGGCAGTTGGTATCAGAGCGAAATGGCCCCTTTGCTTAGAAGCCAATTTATTACCTGGCCTTGGCTTGTCTTTTACTTAATGTACGGGGGCGTGGTGTTCGTGTTGGCGGTTGTAGCTAACCGAGACAAATCACTACTTTACGCAGGCATTGATGGGGCACTTTTAGGTTTAGCAAGTTATGGCGCTTATAACCTAACGGCGTACAGCATTATTGAAGGCTTTACCTTGTTTATTATGACTATTGATTGGGCGTGGGGAACCTGCCTAACCAGCGCAAGCGCTATGGCTGGCTGGTTAGGGTTTCAGGCCTTTAAGGAAAAGAGTAGCGAATAATGCGTTTTAATACGCTTGCATACTGCTTCCAAAAACCGCCCGTGTTGTAGTGCATGCCGTGCTCTTTAAATACGGCTTGTACTTTAGGGGCCATTTCCCTATATCGTTTGGCGGGAATATCGGGAAATAAATGGTGTTCTATCTGAAAGCTTAAATGCCCGGTCAGAACGTGAAATAAATTACCCCCCTGAATATTTGAGGAGCCCAGCGCTTGACGATAGTACCACTGACCACGAGTTTCGTTTTTGCAGTCCTCTTCTTTAAAGGTTTCTACATCGCCGGTAAAGTGACCACAAAAGATGATGGTTGAAGTCCATAGATTGCGCAGCAAATTGGCAATAAGATTGCCCGACAACACCCACAAAAACAGCGGGCCAGCCAGCAAAGGGAAGAGTACATAATCTTTTACCAGCTGGCGCGCACCTTTACTGAAAAAGCGTTTTTTGAGTTCGCTGTGCGTAACTTGGTTTTTACGATTATCTTTTTTCTTACCAAAGAACACGCGCTCTGCCGCCATTTCGTGATACGACACCCCCCACTGAAACAATACACTTAGCACAATATAGGTGGCGAACTGCCATACGTTTTTTACCCGCCATCTAAAATCGTTGGACAAGCGAAGCAAGCCGTAGCCAAAGTCTCTATCTTTACCAATAATATTGGTGTAGGTGTGATGCTCGTAGTTGTGCACCCGATTCCAGCTTGCCCCATCACAGGCTATATCCCACTCGTAGCCCTTTGAGTTGATATGTTTGTCGTTCATCCAGTCGTATTGACCGTGCATCACGTTGTGGCCAATCTCCATGTTATCCAGTATTTTTGCTGTGGCTAAACTGAGTACGCCAACGACCCACAGTAGCGGCTGTATGAACCCCAGCATTATTAATATACGGCCACTCCATTCACAAATACGCTGAATGAGAATAATACGTCGAATATAGGCAGCATCTTCAGCGCCAATTTTGCCCTTCACTTCCGACTTAATTGCATCAAGCTGGGCTTCTAGCTTGTTGTAGTCGGGTTTACTTACGCTAGGCGAAGGGATGGTTGCTTGATGTAATTGCGCGTCACTTTGACTAGACGCTTCTTGCAATGTCTCCGTGTTTATTGAGACGCGAGTGTTCATAGTTGAATCTCCAAATCGGTTACGGCCTGCGATACACACAGCTGAATGAGTTGCTCGGCGCTATCGGAAAGCTCGCCAGTGCGGGTATCGCGCACTACACCACGCTTTTTCACACACTGGCACTGATGACAAATGCCCATACCGCAGCCATACGTTACAGGCTGTTTGGCTTGTTGAAGTTGTGAAAGCAGGGTTTCTTGATTGTTTACCGCTAAGGGTTGTCCGTTGTGAACTAAAGAAAAGGTTTCTTTTTCGCTCAGACTGCCTGTGGTCACAGTGGGCAGGGCAGCGAAATGTTCGCTGAGTAAGGGGGCCTCTACCAGTTTCGCGACTTTCTGTACCTGTTCGTACATGGCATGAGGGCCGCACACCAACCAGTGAGCATGAGCAAAGTGCGAAAGATGAGCCTCAACCTGGCCATCTTGTTGCCGATTGAGCAATGCATAGGTAAAGCGATTGTCCCGTTTTTGAAGCGCTGATAATTGGCCGAGCAATACGTGTTCGTTAGGTTTGGCAAAATAAAGCAGGTGGACAGGCGCGCTACTTAATTGTTTATTTTCAATGGCGTCTTCAAGCATGGCGATAAACGGCGTTATGCCAGAGCCACCGGCAACCATAAGTACGGGTTTATCGGTATTAGGCAATGTGAAGTTGCCCCTAGGGGCTGAAATATTCACCCATGTAGTAGGCTTAGCTGAGGAAAGATAGGGGGTAAGTGCGCCTTCGTTACTCACCTTGGTGATAAGCCGAATTTTTTTCGTTTTGCGGTGAAAGCTTGCACCGCAAGCGACGGTAAATACACGGGTAGTTAGCCTACCATTCACTTCAATGGTTAGCGCAACATGTTGCCCTGCAATATGACTAGGCCACGCTTTCTCGGGTTTTAGAATAACTTCCAGCATGTCAGATCTTAGGTTTCTGACCGCTTCAATTTGTGCCCTGAAATAGCCATCTCGCCACGCAGGCCTAAATTGCTGCATAAGCACTTCCCAGTATCCCCTCCATGAACCGTGATGGAGAAAGCGATGCGCTAAATTATCGAGTAATAGTTTCAACGTAGACATCACACCTATAAATGTTTCGAACCAAACTTTTTAATAATAAAAAGGTAAATTAGTTTAAGCGTACAAGTGTACGCTCATTCAGCGTACAAGTGTAAGCTTAATTTTTCTCCCGTCAAGTGGATAGAAGAAAAAGTCGTACAACTTCGGGGAGGCGAAAAGGAAAAGGGGCGCATTTCTCCAGGCGGTAGAGGCGCTTAGCTTTTATTAATGGGTAAAGAACGTTTTAACCGTTGCGAGGCGGGGAGCGCGGGCATTAAGTTACATTCGTTACGCTTTAAAATAAAAAAGAAAAATTCCGTATTTAAGAAAGTGTTCGCGAGCATGCATTTATAGGATATTGAGCCTTCTGCTTTTTCGTGCAAAAGTTAACATCATTGTTGTGTGATATACGGAAATATGCCGTTGGGCATAAAGGAATTTTTCCGCACACTAAGTTGTTAGCCATACGAGGACAATCACATTGTATCAAGAGTCGGAAAACAAAGTTAAAGAGTGGTATGCATTTTTGAATGATGCTGCAGGTCTTTTGGGCTTTTCGCTATTTATTACTGCAGTAACGAGTAAGGCACCTGAATCAGTTGCCAGCGCTTCTATTACATTTTTATCCGCTTGGCTTTTTTTAAAAGGTCGTGGTGTTACTAAACACCTCAGAAGAGAAGAAAGGCTAAAAGGTTATTTTGCGTCCAATCTTGGCGCTGTAGGCGGTTCAATTATTTTTCTATCAAGCTTTGCGTTGTTATTTTTGACTGCAACTGGTTATTTTACTTTAGAAATGTTGGAAAAATTCAAGTTCTCCTCAATCATACCTCTTGGATAAAGTATGGCTAACAAAACGCTGTTACCACTCACTTCGTTCGCTGGGACGCAAACACGGGGCCGCTTCGCGATTATAGCCCCGTGTCTGCGCCCCAAAGCTTAAAGTTATAAGGCGTCAGCCTAAACTTCGTTTGGCTTAATACAAATCCCAGTGCAACTGCCCTCGCCTGTTTTCATTTGCATCGCTCTGGCTTGTGGTAGGTTTTATTTCGCCGCTTTCAACTCAAAGGTGGTGCAATAGGCGCTTTATTGCCAAGTTCTTATTTTCGTCCAGCAAGCGCCATTACACTCGACAGATCAAATGGCGGCTAGCTCCAGTCAAATCAAAAACATTACTGCACAGTCGTTTTGCTTGTCTGTGTTAACAATCAATCGTATGCTGGCTTCAACAGTTTTTAAAAAGACCAAAGGAACTGGCTCTGCTTCTAACAAAACGCTCAAGCCACTCCCTTCGGTCGCTGGGACGCCAATACGCGGGGCGGCTGCGCCATTATGCCCCACGTATCTGCGCCCCTTAGCTTAAAGTTATGTGCAAGGTTGTTAAACATGGATGTCATCTCTTCGCAAATAGAGATTGAAGATTTTGTCAGTACCAAGTGTAAAAAGGTCGCTGTTAGTAAAAGCGGTTGGGACAGTCTGTATATAGAAAAAGAGAATGGCTGTTACTGGATTAAAAGTTACCCAGATGGTGCGTTACATGGAGGAGGTCAGCCAGTTCTCTCCAAAATAGACAAAACAGTAGTAAAAGAGCAATTTGATGTTTGAAGCAATTGCTCATAACAAAAAAATCAAGCACGCCCGCTTCGCGGGCTGGGACGCATACACGCAGGGCGGCTTCGCCATTATGCCCTACGTGCCTGCGCCCCTTATTTAAAAGTTATAAACCATGTCGCATTTTGGGCTCAAACTCTTCTAAGCCCCCTTACCTTTCAAACTTTCGCTCTTCAAACTAAGTTCGCAATGCCATCGGCATTTACGTTCAACGTAGCAACTATGCTTAACGCTCGTTTTTCAATATACACCGTAGGATATTCAGCATTCGACTGCGTAAGCAACGTGGTAGTTTGTCGCCGTATTTCATAGCGCTTTGCTTTAAGGCCGTCGCCACATAACGTTAGGGTGTCTCACCTAACTCAATTGCTCCATCGAGGCTACCAGCAACCTTTCAACTCTTTTAAACTCAGCGTTCGTTCACCATGCGCCATGGCTTGTTTTAATAAACCGCTGGTGTATGCTGCTGTTATTGTTATTTTTAAACAACTTTGTTTGTTCGTTTATAACAAACAAATTAAGTACACCCGCTCCGCGGGCTGGGACGCAAACACAGTCGCTGCTTCGCATTATAGCGCCTATGTTTGCGCCCCTTATTTGGAAGTTAGGTGCTAAGTGAAAATAGATAAAAATTTGTCTCCTTTTGGCTGGTATGTTGGCTCTTATCTGCTTCGGTTTATAGAATTAAATCAAGACGGAAATTTCGACGACGAAAAAAAATTCCTAACTTGGGAAAACACTAGACTTGTCAAAGCAAACGACTTAAATGACGCCTTCGACAAGTTGGAAAAACTTGCGAAAGAGGAAACTGAACCATACAAAGGCGGACCGGGTGGCGTTGATGTTCAGTGGGTGTATGAGGGAATAACCGATATTCTTCCAGTTTATGACGAACTAGAGCATGGAGCTGAATTGTTCTTTTCAGAATCAAAAAGAAAACTCAAAACGATAAAGAAGCTAGTTGGAAAAAAGAAAGATTTTCATAGATGAACGCACCTAACAAAAAAATTAAGTCACTCACTTCGTTCGCTGGGACGCATACATGCGGGGCGGCTTCGCCATTATGCCCCACATGCCTGCGCCCCTTATTTAAAAGTTAGGTGCCATCTTGGAAACAAGTTTAGATATTCACAATTATCAGCGTTGGTATTTGGAAAACCTTCAATATCAAGACAGGCTCTTGACTCTTACGCTAGGTGAGAGCTCTGGGGTTTCTGAAATGCATATGGAACCTAGGAAGTTTCTTGTCGTTTTTTCAGACACGATTCAATATCAAGTTTACGATGAATGTGATCATTCAAAAGATTTTCACGCTAACAGGGAAAGCGGCGTAGTTGGAGAATATCAAAGCTCCAGCCTTATAGAATATTTAAAGTCGGAAACAATAATCTATGACACTACGCCTGGTGAACTAAGACATTTTTCAGTTATGACTGGCAATGAGTTCATCCATGTAATAACAAGACAAGAGCCGGTAGTTTTGAATGTCACCTAACAAAAAAATCAAGTCACTCACTTCGTTCGCTGGGACGCA
>Ga0208813_1000799_pt1 | contig 20296 bp, 20 predicted proteins | sample MalvireepMed_904_FD_184250 | JGI IMG/M metagenome (GOLD analysis project Ga0208813, IMG submission 184250) | Marine viral communities from the Global Malaspina Expedition - Malaspina viral metaG DeepMed_904 (SPAdes) (version 2) | ecosystem: Environmental > Aquatic > Marine > Oceanic | place... | reverse complement strand
TGTTTCGGAATAGCGCGGGGCGGGGGCGGGCTGGACGTGGTCTCCGATCGTCACGAAGGCTTCGCGGGCGCGGTTGTGGGGATGTTCTGCCGCCTCGCTCATCGTCAGCACCGGCGCGTAGCACACATCGGTGTGCTCCATCAGCGCATCCCACTCCGCGCGGGTCCTGGTCTTGAACAGGTCAGTCAACTTGGCTTTCAGCGTCGGCCATTTGGACGGATCGTGCTGCGCGTCGAAATCTCGGTCTTCGGTCAGTCCCGCAAGCTCGCGCAATCGGGCGTAGAATTGCGGTTCGATCGATCCGATCGAGACGTATTTCCCGTCCGCAGTCTCGTACGTGTCGTAGAAATGCGCGCCTGTATCGAGCGTGTTGACGCCCAGCTCTTCTTTCCAGACCCCGGCATTCTTCATACCGTGGATCATGCCCATCAGCACCGCCGTCCCGTCGGTCATTGCGGCGTCGATCACCTGTCCCTTCCCGCCGCGCGCGACATTCAGCAGAGCGCTGACCATGCCGAAAGCGAGCATCATCCCGCCACCGCCGAAATCGCCGACCATATTGATCGGCGGCGTCGGCTTCTCACCCTCGCGCCCGAAATGCGCCAGTGCGCCCGCAAGCGCGATGTAATTGATGTCGTGCCCGGCAAAGGGCGCGTAGGGGCCGGTCTGTCCCCAGCCGGTCATCCGTCCGTAAACGAGTTTGGGATTGTCGCCGAGCAGCTCGTCGGGGCCAAGGCCCAGCCGCTCCATCACGCCGGGGCGAAACCCTTCGATCACGCCGTCCGCCGTCGCGCAGAGCTTGCGGGCGAGGGCGACGCCCTCGGCGTTTTTCAAATCGAGCGCGATGGATTTGCGTCCGCGTGCCAGCACGTCCGCCCGGCTGACCGGAGAGGATCCGCCACGCGATCCGCTCGCGCGGTCGATCCGGATCACTTGAGCGCCGTGATCGGCCAGCATCATGCCGCAGAACGGACCCGGCCCGATCCCGGCAAATTCCACGATGCGCAATCCCGTCAGCGGCCCGGCCATGTCTTTCTCCCGATCGTTAGCCACTTCGCGTTGGAGGGCTTTCGGGAGCGATCATGGCAGTGCAGGCGGGCTGGGCCAAGAGTTGGAGATGCTCGTAGCCGTTCCGACCGAGAAATCAGCGTTGATCGGCAAGCTTGCGAAGGGTCTGCACGGCGAGATCGAGCGCTTGCAGCCTGTTCATGTGGCGCATCACGACCTCGGCATCGCCAGACAGTGCATCGGCCAGCCTTTCGAGCTGGTCTGCAACTTCTGCGGCCTGATCGGCATCGACCGGGCGGGAAATCAGCGGCGCGGGCTGGCGGGGTTCGGAGGCCTGGTGCGTGGCACAGCCGTTCTTCGCTTCGGCGACCGCGCGATCGACGTCGCTCTGGGTGCGCCCCCCATTGGGCAGCCAGTCGGCGACATGGGCAGTCCCATCGAAGCGTATCCCTGCGCGATTGCCGACCACCCAGACGACTTCGCCTTCCAGTTCGAGGCCGCCGCGTCGTATGCGGCAATGCGCGGAAGATGGCGGCAGGGCAGGCCCTTCGATCATCGCGCCGCTTGCCGACATGTTGCGGATCTTGACCTTCCCGCTCGCCGTGGTGCTGGCGAGGTCGGCTATCACGAACATGTTCGTGCGCGGTGCGCGGCGCGAACAGTCCGGACGATCCGGCAGGGATTGATAAGCGGTCGAAAGCATGGATGTTCCGGTTCTCCAGCTCGATATCTGCCAGATCATCCCCAAGGTTGGCTTCCCGAGGCTTACGTAATCCTACGTAGTGGGTCCGGGTTGGTCAGCGAAAGCGTCGTCTACGCGTAGAGGCCCGCCGCCCTTTCGAGCGACGAGCCCCTTCGCCAATCGGGTGACCGATCGTAACTTATTTCAGCAGCGACAGGACGTTCTGCTGGCTCTGGTTGGCCTGGGCCAGCATCGCGCTCGACGCCTGGCTCAGGATCTGGGACTTGGCGAGAGCGGTGGTCTCGGCCGAATAGTCCGTGTCTTCGATCCGCGAGCGGGCATCGGACAGGTTGGTCGAACCGGTCGTCATGGTGTTGATGGCGGATTCGAGCTGGTTCTGCGCCGCACCGAGACCGGCGCGCGCACCGCTGATGACGCTGAGCTGGGTATCGACGGTGGCCATCGTGGTGGTCGCGTTGGCACCGTTCGTACCCGTGACGTCGTAGGTCGCGGCGGAAACCGGGGTGAGATCGCTGAAGGTCATCGTCACCGTGTCCGAAGCGTTTGCACCGGTCTGGATTTGGACCGATCCGGTGGTGCCGGCCGTCCCGTCGAACAGCTTGTTGCCGTTGAATTCGGTGCTGGCGAGGACGTTGGTCATCTGATCCGTCAGCGCGGTGATTTCCGTCTGGAGGTTGGCGCGGTCGGCTCCGGAATAGGTTTCCGAAGCTGCCTGCACTGCCAGTTCGCGGATGCGCTGGAGCATGTTGGTGATCTCGCCAAGCGCGCCCTCGGCGGTCTGCGCCATCGAGATGCCGTCATTCGCGTTGCGGATGCCCTGGTTCATACCGCGCACCTGCGCGGTCATGGTGGTGGCGATGGCGAGGCCTGCGGCGTCGTCCTTGGCGGAATTGATGCGTTTGCCGGTCGACAGGCGCTCCATCGCGGTGCCGAGCGTCTTGCTGGCGGCAGTCGCGGCGTTGGCGGCCTTCATCGAACCGATATTGGTATTGATCACGTTCATGGCGAAAATCCTTTGATCTAATAGATCACGGCTTCGGTCTGGACGCCGCAATCAGAACCCAGACCGGCAGGATCGAACGTGGTTTAACCCTATGGTTTACAAATTTGCCGCATCGGTTAACCAAAAATGGGCCGAGGCGATCCTTATTTTCCTTTAAAAACAATATTATGTCTGTGATTTCGGAAAACTGAAAAAAATTTGTGCGAAAGGCTTAAGCGCAAGCCATGCGCAGCGATTTTTCGGTCCCGCCGATCGCGAGCGACATGTCGGAGTGGCGCCGTCTGCGAAGCTGCTTTGGTAGAAATACGAGGGCACCACGGAAACCTCGCTTTAGGAGTAGACATGCCAAAAGGCCCGCCACTCTTTCAAGTGACGGGCCCTTTCGCCAATCGGGTGATCGATGTGTTATTAACGCAGCAGCGACAGGACGCTCTGCTGGCTCTGGTTTGCCTGGGCCAGCATGGCGCTCGAAGCCTGGCTCAGGATCTGCGCCTTGGCGAGAGAGGTCGTCTCGGCCGAATAGTCCGTGTCTTCGATCCGCGAACGGGCGTCGGACAGGTTGGTCGCACCGGTCGTCATGGTGTTGACGGCGGATTCGAGCTGGTTCTGCGAGGCACCGAGGCTTGCACGGGCGCTGCTGATGGCGTCGAGCTGCGTATCGACGGTCGCCATCGTGGTGGTCGCTGCCGTACCGTCGGCACCGGCGACGCTGTAGGTGGCACCCGAGACGGCCGAGAGGTCGGAGAAGGTCAGGCTAACCGTGTCGGTGGAGTTCGCGCCGGTCTGGATCTTCACGACGCCAGCGGTACCGGCCGTGCCGTCGAACAGCTTGTTGCCGTTGAATTCGGTGTTGGTGAGAACGTTGGTCATCTGCGTCTGAAGCGCGTCGATTTCCGTCTGCAGGTTGGTGCGGTCGTCGGCGGAATAGGTTTCCGAAGCGGCCTGGACCGACAGTTCACGAACGCGCTGCAGCATGTTGGTGACTTCGCTCAGCGCGCCTTCGGCCGTCTGCGCCATCGAGATGCCGTCGTTTGCGTTGCGGATGCCCTGGTTCATGCCCTTGACCTGCGAGGTCATGGTGGTGGCGATGGCGAGGCCTGCGGCGTCGTCCTTGGCGGAGTTGATGCGCTTGCCGGTCGAGAGGCGCTCCATCGCGGTGCCGAGCATTTTGCTGGCGGCGTTGGCGGAGTTGGTGGCCTTCATCGCGCCGATATTGGTGTTGATCACGTTCATGGCAAAAATCCTTCTGGTCTATCGATCACTGCCCCCCTCGGGATGCGGCAGCCGAGACACAGACCGACCATTCTTGCCGGGTATTAAGCCTTGCCGGGGCAGAAATTTGCCGGTTTCGCAGCCCACTACGTAGAAATACGAGGTCTAAAATTATCCATTCCTTGGACGTCGAGGGGGCAAAAGCCTTCATGTCGTTAAGACATTCCAATCGGGGGCACCAATGCACGGACTGACCAAGACCACGAATTTTTCGCGCAAGCACGGGTCGCTTGACTCGCGGCTCGCCGGAATCGCGTCGTCGCTGTTCATGAATCGACCGATCACGCTGGCCGATGACAGCGATGCGAGCGCGAACCGGGATGCGCGCAGCATCGTGGTGTCGCGATCGGACGCGGCGGCGTTTTCGCGTTCGGGGCAGGGGGGCACTCTTTATTATAAGGACCCCAACGCCGAAAGCAGCATCGCCGCACTGGTCGCGATGATCTATGCCGGCCAGGGCCCCGTGGCTGCCGATCCCGCCATGCTTTCGATCATCGCTCTGGCCGATCGGCTGGCCCGCACCGAGATTCCTGTCCTGATCAACGGACCGACCGGCACCGGCAAGGAAGTCCTGTCGACCTTTATCCATGCGCGCAGCGATCGGGCGGACAAGCCGTTCATCGCCGTCAATTGCGCTGCAATCCCCGAAACGATGCTCGAAGCCATGCTGTTCGGCCACGAGAAGGGATCGTTCACCGGCGCCAATGCCGCTGGCGAGGGGTTCTTCCGCGCGGCCGACGGCGGTACGCTGCTGCTCGACGAAATCGCGGAGATGCCGCTGTCGCTGCAGGCCAAGCTGCTGCGCGCGCTTCAGGAAGGCGAAGTCGTCCCCATCGGTGTGACCCGCCCGGTGAAGGTGGACGTACGCATTATCGCCTGCGCCAACCGCGATCTTCCCCACGAAGTCGAGCAGGGCCGCTTCCGTGCCGACCTTTTCTATCGCCTCAACGTCTTTCCCGTCAGCATGCCCGCTCTTCGCGAGCGTCCGGCGGATATCGCTCCGCTCGCCTTCACCATGCTGTTGCGCCATGCGCCCAAGGGCGAAGCGATGCCCTGGATCGGCGATGCCGCGCTCGACACGCTGCGTGCCTATGCATGGCCCGGCAATGTGCGCGAGCTGGAAAACGTGATGCGGCGCGCGCTGCTGCTTGCACAGGGCCAGAGCGAGATCGCGCCCGAACACATCGTGTTCGACATGGCCGCGCGCCCGGTCGCCTGCGAGGCGGCCCCGGCCGCTACCATGCCAGACGCCATGGAGGCGGAGGCCGACGCGACGGGCCAGGCCGCTCCGGCGAAACTTTCGAAGATCGTGAAGCTCAGCGAAGCGCGCGCGATCATGGACACTCTTGAATCGGTCGGCGGACACCGCGCGAATGCCGCGCGTGCGCTGGGCATCAGCGAGCGCACCTTGCGCTATCGTCTGGCGTCCTTCCGTGAAGCCGGCATCGCTATGGGAGCGGCACGATGAACCCGGTAGGCGGCATCGGCGGCGGCGGATCGATCGAACAGATCATCGCCATGCGCCAGCAGATCATCGATCGGTCGAAGGTTCTGACCGATCTCCACCAAGCCAAACCGGCGGCGCCGACCGAGGCGGGCGGCGTTGGCGCAACGCAGGCCCAGCCGACCAGTTTCGGAGACTCGCTCAAAGGTGCGCTCGACAGCGTCAATGCGGCACAGAGCCGTTCGGGCGAACTTACCGCAGCCTACGAGCGCGGCGAGACGACCGACATCGCCAAGGTCATGCTGGCCCGCCAGGAAGCGGGCGTGGCCTTCGAAGCAACTCTCCAGGTGCGCAACAAGCTGTTGTCCGCGTACCAGGAAACCATGCGAATGGGGATCTGATAGATGAGCGACCTCGTTCCCGCCACGATGCCCGCACAAGGTAACGGGGGCATGTCGGCCAATCTCAGCGGCGGCACGATCGTCGATCGCGCCAAGGCGCTGACAGCGCAGCCGGGCGTAAAGAAGATGCTCCCCTGGTTCGCCGGCACGGCGGGCCTCGGCGTTCTGGCGCTGACCTGGGCGGCCATGTCGCCGGCACCGCAGCGCATGCTGTATTCCTCGCTCGACGATGCCGAACGTGCCAGCGTGGTCGAAACGCTCGATACGGCGGGCATCGCCTACACGATCGACAACAATTCCGGCGCGCTGACGGTGGGCGAGGACGATCTGTATCGTGCGCGCATGCTGGTCGCATCGGACGGTTCGCTCGCCGCGCCCGAAAGCGGGCAGCAGATGCTCGAAAACCTGCCGATGGGCGCCAGCCGAACGCTGGAAGGCGATCGCCTGCGGGCGGCGCAGGAACGCGAGTTGGTGCTGACCGTCATGGAAATCGACGGGGTGGAGGCGGTGCGCGTCCATCTCGCCAAGGCCGAACGCTCGGTCTTCGTGCGCGAAGATGTTGATCCTTCGGCATCGGTGATGGTGCGCATGGCGCGCGGACGCCAGCTAACCGACAGCCAGGTCACCGCCATCACCAACCTCGTCGCCGCATCGGTGCCGGGGCTGGGGACGGAATCCGTCAAGGTGGTGGACCAGCACGGCAAACTTCTGACCCAGCCGCGCGATCCCAATAGCGGAAGGCTCGACCTTCAGGCGCAGCTCGAAAGCAAGCTCAACGCGCAGGTCAATCAGCTGCTCGCCCCGATGTTCGGGACCGAGGCGTTCTCGGCACAGGTCCAGGTCGAGCTCGACATGAACGAGGTCACCTCCGCGCGCGAAAGCTACGACAAGGACGGCACGATACGCCGCGAGACGACGCAGCAATCTCAAACTACGGGCGGCCCGGCGGGCGGCATTCCCGGCGTGCTCGCCAACACGCCCCCTGCCGATGCGGAGGCCGAGCAGCGCGCGCCGGAAGACGCCCAGCAGGCCGAAGCCGGTGGCACGGGCGAGAGCAGCGCCACGCGTGTTTACGAGATGGGCCGCGAGGTCTCGGTCTCCAATCTGACGCCGGGTTCGATCAAATATCTCTCGGTCGCCGTGGCGATCGACCAGGCGGCGCTGGCCAAGGCGAGCGCGGCGGATATCAACAAGGTCAAGGAATTGGTCACTGCCGCCGTGGGCGCGCGTGCCGACCGGGGCGATCAGGTGACCGTGATCATGCGCCCGTTCGAAAAGGTCGAGGAGGAAGTCATTCCCTTCTACGAGACCGGCTGGTTCGCCATGGCGGTGCGCAATGGAGTCGCGATCCTGGCGGTTTTGCTGGTCCTGCTGCTGGCGGTTCGCCCCGCGATCAAGGCGCTGAAGGGCCGGACGGAGCCGGTCAAGGAAGGCGAGAGCGACGAAACGCTGCTGGTCGAGGGACCGGATGGAACTTTCGTTCCCGAAAGCAAGCCGGGCCTCGATCGTGAAGCGCTCGATGCGCAGATCGAACTCGCCCAGCGGATCGCGCGTGAGAACCCGGACGACGCGGTGCTCGCCCTGCGCCGCCTGCTCGCCGACAATACTCAGCAGGGACAACCGGCATGATCCAGTCAGATATCCCCCAGCCGGATACCGCGCTCTCCGCCGAACCTGCGGTGCCCGCGCTGCTGGGCGCCGACAAGGCCGCCATCATGGTGATGCTGTTGTCGGAAGAAGATGCCTCGCGCATCCTGTCCCAGCTTACGCCCGACGAATTGCGCCAGATTGCCACCACCATGGTGGAAATGGGCGAAATCGAACCGCGTGCGATTTCCGATGCCATTGCAGGCTTCTCGCATTCGACAGAAGGCAAGGGCATCTCCGCTCATGGCCGCATCGACAATGTACGCCGTATGCTGGAAGGCGCGGTGGGCGAAGTGAAGACCGAAAACCTGATGCGTCAGGTTGCGCCCCAGGAACAGGAAATGAGCCAGCCGGCGCTCGGCCTGTTGCGCTGGCTGGAACCCAAGATCATCGGCGAGATTCTGGCCGACGAACACCCCCAGGCGATCGCAGTGCTGCTCCTGCAGCTCGACAGCGACGTGGCGGCGGCTGCGCTTTCGGCGCTGCCCGAGCATCTGCATACTCCGGTGCTGCACCGCGTGGCGCGGCTGGGCCCGGTTTCGCGCCAGGCGATCGGCATCTTGGAACAGACTCTCAACGCCAAGATCGAAAGGCTGCACGGTGCGATTCCGCTGACCATGGGCGGGGTTCGCCAGGCCGCGGAGATCATCAACAGCTCGCATCGCAGCGTCGAACAGCGCGTGATGCCTTCGATCAGCGAGATCGACAAAGATCTCGCCAAGGAGCTCGAGAACGAGATGTTCAAGTTCGAGCATCTGTTCGCGCTCGATACGAAGATGATCGGAACGCTTCTGCGCGAAGTCGAAAGCGACGTCCTCATTCTGGCCCTGAAGGGGCTGGAAGAGCCGCAGCGCGACCTCTTCTTCGCGGCCATGTCGAGCCGCGCGGCCGACGGCCTGCGCGACGAAATCGAAAATCGCGGCCGGGTTCGCAAATCGGAAGTGGATGTGGCGCAAAAGGATATCGTCGCGATCGCCAAGAAGCTGATCGAAAGCGGCGACCTGATCATGGGCGATGGCGGCGACGACTATGTCTAGGATCGCCTACGCGGATCTTGGTCGTCCGGGCGCATTCACACCGAGTGTGCGATATACTCGCACGCCGCAAGCGGAGGCTCCCGAACCGGTCGCGGTCGATCCTGCCGCCGATGCCTATGGAACTGGATATCGCGAAGGGCACGCTGCCGCACGTGCCGAAGCCGAGGCGGAACTGATGCGCGAACGTCAGGAGCGCGCTCGTATCGAATTGGCCTTTGCCCGCTTCGATGCCGAAAGCGCGCTTGCGCTGCGCGAGAATCTGAGGACCACCGTTCTTGCCCTTTGCGAGGATGCGGTTCTGCCGCTGGCGCTCGATCGCGACGGGCTCGCTCGCCGGATCGAAGCGGCTGCGGCGATGTTCCAGCGCCGCCATGACGAGAGGACCATCCTCATCCACCCGGACGATCTCGCGCTGGTCAAGGACAGCGTCTCCGATGCCCTCGAACTCGTGCCCGATCCCAGCGTCGAGCGCGGAGGTCTGCGGGTCGAAACCGAGGATGGCGGTGTCGAGGACGGTCCCGAACAATGGCGCCGTGCAATTGCGGAGGCGCTCGATTCATGCGTGCCCTGATAGAGGCGACACTGGAAGAATGCGCAGGCGGCGGGAGTTTCGATCTCGCGCCGCGCCGCTTCGGCCGTGTCGTGGCCTGCGACGGGGGTTTGATCGAAGTGTCCGGCCTGGGCGTTCCGATCGGCACGCTCTGCGCCATCGCGCAGGGCCGCGGGGTCGAACATCGGGCCGAGACGATCGGATTTCGCAACGGACACACCATGATGATGATGCTGGGCGATACGGTCCTGCTGCGCCCCGGCGCGGTCGTCAGGCCCGAAGGCAGTCCCGGGATGCTGGCCGTGGGCGAGGATTTTCTCGGTCGTTCGGTGGACGGGGCAGGGCGCCCCATCGACGGCAAAGGGCCGGTCGGCGCGACCGTGTCCTGGCCCGCAGGTGGCTACCGGGTCGATGCGCTCGACCGGGCAAGCGTGACCGAACCGATGGATGTCGGGATCCGCTCCCTGAACGCACTGACCACGTTCGGAGTGGGGCAGAGGATCGGGATCATGGCCGGATCGGGCGTCGGCAAATCGGTGCTGATGGACATGATCGTCCACGGGGCGGATGCCGATGCGATCGTGGTCGGCCTGATCGGGGAACGCGCGCGCGAAGTCTCCGATTTCGTCAACCGCTATATGGGCGGGGAACGCGCCGCGCGCACCGCCATCGTGGCCGTACCCGCCGATCATGCAGCCAATCTGCGTTTACGCGGAGCGATGCTGGCGACCAGCATGGCCGAACATCTGCGGTCCAAGGGTAAGCGCGTGCTCCTTATATTGGACAGCCTCACACGCGTAGCGCACGCTGCGCGCGAGATCGGCATCCTGCTGGGCGAGCCTGGCGCGGCGCGGGGCTATCCCCCTTCCGCCCTAGCGACGATCACCAAGCTGATCGAACGCGCCGGAAACTCCGCTGAAAGCGGCGGATCGATAACGGGCATCTACACCGTCCTTGCCGATGGAGACGATCAGAACGATCCGGTCGTGGATACGGCGCGCGCCATTCTCGACGGACATATCGTCCTTTCGCGGGAGATCGCGCAGCGTGGACAATATCCGGCGGTCGATATCGGCGCATCGCTGAGCCGCGTCATGAACGACATCGTTCCGCCCGATCACGAGAAGATCGCACGCCGTTTCCGCGCGCTGACCGCAGCCTACGAGGCGAACCGCGATCTGGTGATGATGGGCGCCTATCGCCCGGGAACGGACAAGCTGCTGGACGAGGCCATCGCGCTGCATCCGCGCATGGTCGATTTTCTGTCGCAGGGAACGCGAGACCAGGTGACGCTGTCGCAAGCGGCCGATCAGATGCTGGAATTGCTCGCCCATGCCGCCTGACAAGCGCAAGCTGAAGCGCGCCAGACTGATCGAGCGCGTCCGTACGGTCGAGAAAAGCCGCTCCGCGCTCGCGGCGTCGGAGGCGGAAGCCCTGCGGGAACGTCTGTTCGGGGTGGCCGAGCGCACCCGATCGCTGGCGCGTTATTACGCCGATAAGGACGATGCGCTGACCGGCATGGACCTGCGCAGCGGAAAGGCGATGCAGGACCAGCTCGAACATCTCGTCGCCGTAAGTTCAAAACAAGCCGCCGAAGCGGAGAAAAGATCCGACGCGACACTGGGCGATCTGGCGGCGGCGGAACGGCGACGCAAGCGCGCGTTCGAGGATCGGCGCGATCTGGTCAAGGCCATCGTCTCTCATCTTTCCCAGTCTTAGAAGGTGGGTCGTGCCGGTTTGGCACGCTTCTTGATAGAATATCCGTGACAGCCACACGGATATACGATGATCAACTCGCTCTCCTTTTTGACCTCGCTCGAAACGCCTTCCAAGCTGAGCTTTTCCGCCGAATTTTCGGGCGAAGAAGAGGCTGGAAAGAGCGCTTTCGACGGGTTTGCGAACCTGCTCGATCAATTGGTCCAGATCGCGCCGATCGAAGGCGACGGCAAAGCTGTCGGCCTCCTTCCGCCGGCAGCTCAGGAAGCGCTGGCGGCAAGCGGCAAGGAAAGCGGCAAAGAAAGCGGCAAGATTTTGCCGGTCTTGCCGGTCTTGCCGGTCTCGTTGCCGGGCCTCGCTTCGTTGCAGGCTTTTGGGGCGGAAGACGATGCACCGCTTGATGCGTCTGGCACTCCCAAGACTATCGTGGACACACCGGCCTCCATGACGGCGAAAATCGTCGAACTGCCCGTCGGACGCCTCGACGCGGCGCGCCTGGCGCAAGGCGCGGCCCTAGCGCAGGCAACGCCTTCGGTATCTGCGCAGAATCCCGCGGCGGATTTGACGACGCCGACAGCAAATGTCCTGCCGGTCGAACCGAAGATCTCTCCGGCCGCGAACCTCGCAACGCTTCCTGCCGCCTCGTCTTTTGGCGCTCCTGGCGCTGCCTCGCCCGTCGCCGCTCTTGTTGCCGCTTCGGCTGTGTCGACCGCCTCGACGACCGCTTCGCCTGTCGGCATTCCTGCCGCCGTTTCGCCCTTCGCCACTGGCGCTACCGCTTCGCCTGTCGGCACTCTTGCTGCCGCTTCGGCCCTGTCGACCGCCTCGACGCAATCGCTCACCGACACGCCGGTTTCCGCCATCACTATCGCAGCCGCACCGACGACTTCGGTGGCCATGTCCGCACGCGTCGAGAAAGCTGCTGTGGTGGACCTTCCGGTGTCGGCCAGCGAAACTGCGCGCCGTATTCTCAGCACGGGCGAAGATGCTCCGACACCCGCGCCGGTTCCCGCTACCCGCGCCGTCCTCGCGACCTCGTCCGAAACCGGGGCGCAGACCGCCGCCGCAGCGACGGCGCTTTCCCCGATGGTGGCCAAGAGCGATGCGAAGCCGGGCCCTGTCGCCCAGGCCGCCGCCCTCGCACCCGTCGCTTCCGCGAAAACCGAAGGCGAGGCGGACACCGCGCGTCCGGTCGAAGCCGTCCAGGCTCCCACCCGTCTCGCTGCCCCTGCCGAGATGCCCCGTGTCGAACCCGCGATCGCCGCGCCGAATGCTCCGGCCAGTACGCCGACCGGGACCGAGGCGATTACGCGCGCCGCCGATCTTGCCCGTCCCGACGCCTTCGCAGCCATCGACTCGATCGCCCGCATGGTCGATCGCCTCTCCGCCGCCCGCGATTTCGGCGTCGTGCCGACGGCGGCCATGGCTGTGATGCACAAGGAATTCGGCGAGCTTTCGATCGCCATCGACCGGATCAGCGATACGCTTCAGGTCGAAGTCGCAGCCAAGGATGGCGAGGCGCAGCGCGCCCTTGCCGCGGCGCTTGCCAATGAGCGCGCCGCCGCCCTTGCCGGCGATCGCGGCCCGCAGCGCAGCTTCGAAGCGCAGCAGGGTGCGGCGCAGGGTCATACCAATGGCAATGGTGCGGGCCAGTCCGCTGCCGGAGCCGATCGCGGCACCGCCGACACTTCGGGTCAGGCCGCTTCGAACAATGGGCAGTCGCAGCGCGAGGGCCAGGGCCGCGAGCGCACCCGGCCCGAAGGCCAGCCGCTTCATGCTCGCAACCCCGCCGCTTCCGACCGTCCGTCCGCCAGCGACGACGGACGCTACGCCTGACCACAGATAGACACGTTTAAACACAGGGATTGATCATGTCCGACGCGAAAACCGACACCGCAGAGCCCAAGAAGAAGGGGGGCTTCATGAAGAAAGCGCTGATCGCGCTCGTCCTGCTCGGGGCGGGCGGCGGTGGCACTTACGGCGCCTTCGCCATGGGTATGCTGGGCGATGCCGGCCATGAGAAGGAAGACGACACTCCCAAGCTCGTCCTGAAGGGCGAGGAGGATCCCTATCCCTTCGGTGCCGCCGAAGCCGAGAAGGACAAGGTCAAGGTCGTCCATGGCACCGGCGGCAGCAAGTATCGCACTGCCTATTACAACTTCACTGACGAATTTACCTCGAACCTCGCCGGTGGCAGCGCTCTGGTTCAGGTCAGCCTGGCCGCCTCGACGAATTACGACGGGCGTGTGCTGATGTGGCTGCAGGAGCACGAGACGGCGCTGCGCTCGCGCGTGCTGGCCGAACTGGCCACCACCGACGAAATGCAACTCATCGATGTGCGTGGCAAGGAAGAGTTGCAACAGCGCCTGACCAAGGCGATGAACGAGGTGCTGGAGGAGCGTGAGGGCTTCGGCGGCGTCGAGAACGTCTACTTCCGGTCCTTCATCGTCCAATGATCTCCGAAAACTTCCCCGATACCGCGACAGCGAAGCGCGCTGCCCGTCATTGCGACGAGTTGTTGAGCCGCGCCGCGACGCCGGTCGATCTCGAGACCGAATTCGCACGCCTCGTTCGCCAGATCGGCGATCAGGCGCAGCCGCTGCTGGCCGAATTGTGCGACAATCGCGGCCTGACGGTGGCGATGGGATCGATCGCGACGGTTCCCGCCGCAGACTGGCTGGCCCAGTTGGGCGCGGGCGGATTGCACGGCTTCTATTCGCTCGGCCAGGATACGCGCGGCGCACTGGTCTCGACGAATGTCGGCGCGCTGGTCGCTCAGTTCGAACGGATCCTTGGCGGTACGGGCGAAGTCGACGAGTTGTGCGACACCCTGCCTTCTTCGGCGGCCTGCTTCGCGCGCCAGTTCGAAGGCAAGATCAATTCCCTTCTCCAGCGCGCCAGCGACCGCCGCGAATTCGCGCTCAGCGCGACCGGCGAACACGCGCACGAAATCATGCCCATCGCGGGGACGGAAAAGGTCTGGACCGCCACGCTCACCGCGACGCCCAAGGGCGCGGCCACCGGCTGGGACATCCGCTTTGCGCTGTGCCAGTCCACGCTGATCGAGCTGGTCGGCTCGCGCGCCGTCTCGCCTGCTACCGGCCGCTCCATCGGGGCGCGGGGGCTGGACGGATCGGCGATCGGCAACGTCGATCTGCCGCTGCGTGCGGTGCTGGTCGACGTGCCGATGGCGATCTCGCGCATCGCGCAGCTGGCCGAAGGATCGATGATCCCGGTCGCCCTCCAGCGCAACGTTCCGGTCCTGATCGGCAACACCACCATCGCCCATGGCACCGTCGGCGAACTCGACGACCGGGTCGCCATGGAACTCACGCATACGAACTTTACGGGGAATTCCTGACATGTCCTTTTTGAACGACGGCTTCAGCCTGATCCAGGATATCGACGTCCGCCTGACGGTGGAACTGGGCCGCAAGAACATGCGCCTGCGCGATGTGCTGGCGCTGGGCGAATCCAGCGTGATCGAACTCGACCGGCTCACCGACGACCCGTTGGATATTATGGTTAACGGCAAGCTTATCGCGCGCGGCGAAGTCGTGGCGCAGGGCAATCGTTTCGCCATCCGAGTGCTGGAGCTGGTCGGCGCATCGGGTGAAGCCTCGTCCGAGCGCCGCGCTCCTCCCATCACTGCCGCGCCCGTCCAGAACCCGGAAGAAGCCATCTGATGTTCTGGTACGTCCTCAAGCTTCTGGTCCTGCTGCCGCTGATCGGCCTCATGATCTGGGGCACGCTGAAGCTCGCCAAGAAGATGCAGGGCCAGTTCGGTGCGCCTTCGGGCGGAACCAAGGCGGTGCGTATCGTCGAGACGACCATGCTTTCGCCCACGCTGCGTCTCGCGGTGATCGAATTTCACGGCCGCGAAATCCTCGTCTCCACCTCCAAGGGCGGCCTCACCCGCCTCGCCGAAGCGCCTGCTCGCCCATCCGAGCACTCGGCCGAACCCGCCATCTCGCAGGAAATCGTCCAGTGATCGCACGCCTTTGGAAAGCAGGCGCGGCTCTCGTCGCGCTGAGCTACCCCACGCTGGTCAACGCGCAGGTCGGCACCGCTGCGGCCACCGGCGGCGATACCGCCGTCTCTGGCGCGCTCGACCGTGCGTTCGGCCAGCTTTCGGGCGCCGGTGGTGAACCGCTGAGCCTGTCGCTCCAGCTGCTGCTGGTGATGGGCCTGCTGACGATTCTGCCGGCGCTTCTTTTGATGATGACCAGCTTCACGCGTATTATCGTGGTCCTCGCGATCCTGCGCCAGGCCCTAGGCCTACAGCAATCGCCGCCCAATCAGGTGCTGATCGGGATCAGCCTGTTTCTCTCGCTCTTCATCATGGCGCCGACGCTGGACCGCGTGAACGAAGCCGCCATCGCGCCCTATTCCGCAGGCCAGATCGGCGCGGAAGTCGCGATCGAGCGGGCGGGCGACCAGTTCCATGCGTTCATGATCCGCCAGACGCGCGAATACGACCTCGAAATGTTCGCGGACATCGCCGATGCGGGCCAGTTCGCTTCGCCCCAGGACGTTCCGTTTTCGATCCTGCTGCCCGCCTTCGTGACCAGCGAATTGAAGACCGCTTTCCAGATCGGCTTCATGCTGTTCCTGCCCTTCCTCGTGATCGACCTCGTCGTGTCCAGCGTTCTGATGAGCCTGGGTATGATGATGATGAGCCCGATGATCGTTTCGCTGCCCTTCAAGCTCCTGCTCTTCGTCCTGGTCGACGGATGGGCGCTGCTGATGGGTTCGCTCGCCTCAAGTTTTGGATGATCCGACAATGGACGAAAGTGCCCTTCTTCTCTCGATGGCCGATCGCATGCTCTGGATCGCGGCGCTCGTCGCGGCTCCGATCCTGCTGGCGAGCCTCGCCATCGGCCTCGTCATCGGCCTCGTTCAGGCTGCGACCTCGGTCAACGAACAGACGCTGACCTTCGTCCCCAAGCTGGGTGCGGTGGCCTTCGTGCTCGTCATTCTGGGCGCTTCGATGATGGCGCTGGTGGGCGATTTCACGCAGGACATCTTCGCCGAAATCGCGCGGATGGGCGGCTGAGGCCAGACGCGTGATCGGGCTCGACTTCGGACTTGGTGCTCTCGAGCAGGACATGTGGCGGGTCGTCTTCCTGATGACGCGCCTCGGTGCCGCCCTGCTTGCCGCGCCCTTTTTCGGAGCGTCCGCCGTGCCCGTGGCAGTGCGCGTCGCGATGACCGGGGCGCTTGCCATCTTCGTGTCGATCTGGATGCCGAACGTGCAGACCCCCGAAGCGCTGATCAGCGCCGAAGGCATGCTCGCGATCGCGGGCGAAGTGATCGTGGGCCTCGCGCTGGGCTTCATCCTCCAGCTCGCTTTCGCCGCGCCGACCGTGGCCGCCGAACTCATCAGCGGGGGCATGGGGATGAGCATGGCGATGACGACCGATCCGAGCTCGGGCGGATCGACCACGGCCTTCGGCCAGTATTTCATCATCGTGCTGACGCTCATCTTCCTTGCAACGGGTGCGCACCTGCACTGGATCGCCCTTGTAACCGAAAGTTATAACGCTTTTCCGCCCGGCCAGACCTGGCTCGGCCCCGAACGCTTCGCCGCCATCGCCGGTTTCGCCAGTTTCATGTTCGAAACCGCGCTCAGGATCGCGCTGCCCGTCACGCTGATCCTGTTGCTGGTGCAGGTCCTCACCGGCATTCTGAGCCGCTCCGCTCCTTCGCTTAACCTGTTCGCGCTGGGCCTGCCTGCAGGCGTGTTGGCGGGCATGGCGGCGCTGATCATTTCCGCGCCGCTTATTTACGATCAGTTCACCGGCCTCGTTGCCGACGGGCTCGATCAGACCGAAAGCATCCTGGCACCATGAGCGAGCAGCCCGCAGGCGAAAAGACTTTCGCACCGACAGAAAAGCGGCTGACCGATGCCGCCAAGAAGGGCGACGTCCTGCGCTCCAAGGATGCGGGCACGGCAGCGGTGATGATCTTGGGCGGAGCCTGGCTGGCATTCGCCGGACCATGGCTACTGGGCGACCTGCAGGGCCTGGCGCGCGAGGCGTTCCAGTTCGACGTGCGCGACCTGCGCGATTTCGGACCCGAGACGCTGCTGATGGAAGGCCTGCTGCTGACGGTCCCCGCCATCCTGACGCTGGCCGTGCCGGTCATCATCGTTACGCTGATTTCCCAGCTCGCTTTCGGACGTGGCCGTTTCGTGACCGACAATCTCAAGGCCAAGGGCAATCGCATCAATCCGTTGAACGGGCTGAAGCGCATGTTCGGCCCCCAGGGCGCGATCGAGATGGGCAAGGGCCTGCTCAAGATCGTTCTTCTGGGCGCGATCGCCGTGTGGTGGTGGTATTCCAGCATGGAGACGCTGATCGGATTGGGGCGGGGCAATCTGTCCGCCCAGCTATCGGCCGCCTGGGACGCGATCGTCTCGCTGATCTTCGCGCTGTCGGGCGGGCTGGTCATCATCGCGCTGGTCGATCTGCCGATTCAGTGGGTGCGCCAGCAGGGCCGCCTCAAGATGACGCATCAGGAAATGCGCGACGAAAACAAGGAAAGCGAAGGCTCGCCCGAAATGAAGGCCGCGCGCCGCCAGCGCCAGCGTGATATCGCTACCGGCTCCGTCGCGGGCGCCATGCGCGATGCCCAGTTCGTCATCACCAACCCCACCCATTTCGCGGTCGCCCTGACCTACGATCCCATGAAGGCGTCCGCGCCCATCGTCCTTGCCAAGGGACGCGGCGACAAGGCGATGGCGATGAAGGAACTGGCGCGCGAGATGGAATTGCCGACGCTGGAATATCCGCAGCTGGCGCGTTCCGTCTATTACACCACGCGCGAACGCCAGGTGATCTGCGAGGATCTCTATGGCGCGATCGCTTCTGTCCTCGCCTATGTCATGAGCCTCAAGCGCGGCGAGACGCCGCTGATGCCCGAAATCGACGTGCCCGAAGCGCTGCGCTTCGATACAGAAGGGCGGGTGTCGGTGGCTCAGGCGGTTAATCCGGGAGCGGCAGCGCCGTTATAGAACCTATGAATGTCTCCGCCTCAAACATCGCCAATTCGCTGGGTATAGGCAGCGGTATCGACATGACCGGGCTCGCCTCGCAATTGGCGGAGGCGCAGTTTGCCGGACGCAATGCGCGGCTGACGCAGAAATCGGAAACGCTGGAACGCCAGATCTCGCTTGCGGGATCGATCCGAAGCTCCCTGAGCCAGTTTGCCAGCGCGCTGGGCGATCGACTGCGGACCGGCGATCTGGCGCCCACGCCGAGCATTACGAATTCCGCCGTCGCGAAGGTCTCGGCACCCGTCGGCGGGCAGGGCAAGGGCATTTACTCGCTCGAAGTCACCCAGATCGCCAAGACCCAGACCATGACCACCCCCAGCTATGCCAGCGCGACGGCGGGCGTGGGTGCGGGCACGATGACGATCCGCTTCGGCGCGACCACCAATGCGGGCTTTACCGAGGATACGGCGCGCACGCCGCTGGAACTCACCTTCGCGCCCGGCGCGACCCTGTCCGAAGTGGCGGGGGCCATCAATTCGCAGAACGCCGGGCTTTCGGCCTATGTCGCCCAGACCGATGCGGGCGCGCAGCTCGTCATCAAGGGGGCGGAAGGGGAAAAGAACGGCTTCGTGATCGATGTCGCGGAGGATGCCGCAGAGCCCGGCCTTTCCGCGCTTGCCTGGCGTCCGGGGGACGATCCCGCGCGGCTGGTGCAGGCCTCGGCCGATGCGAAATACACGCTCGACGGCGTTGCGCGCAGCAGCGCCAGCAACACGATCGCCAGCGCTGCGCCGGGCCTGTCGCTGGAACTGACGGCCACCAATATTGGCGCGCCCACGACGATATCGTTTTCCAATTCCAAATCAGCGCTGACCAGCGTGATGCAGGACATCACCGGCGCGTTGAATGAAATCGTGGGCAGCTTGCGCGAAGCGGTCGATCCTAAGACCGGCGACCTGGCCCGCGACACTGGCGCGCGCGGACTCAGCCGGACCCTGTCGGGCCTCGGCACGATCGAGATCATGCCCAATGCGCCTGCCGGATCGCCGCGCACGCTGGCCGAACTGGGCCTTTCGATCGGTCGGGACGGCAGCTTCACGCTCGATACCAAGCGTCTGACGGAAACGATCGAACGCGATGCCGCCGGCGTCTCGGCCATGTTCACCACCGGGATCAACGGCGTCTTTTCGACCATCGACCGGATCGCCCGCGCGAATACGACATCGACCAATCCCGGCTCGCTGGGCGGCTCGATCGCGCGCTACCAGTCGCAAGCGAAGACCGTGGATCGCGATCTCGAAAAGCTTACCGAACAAATGGAGACGCTGCGCAGCACCATGGTCGCCCGCTTCGCCAAGGTCGACAGCAAGGTCGCCGCATCGCAATCCACACTGTCGTTCCTGCAATCGCAGATCGACGTCTGGAATTCGCAGAAGAACTGATATGCTGGCCCGCACCAAACCCCGTGACGCCTATCGCGAAGCCGATTTCGACGCGCGCCTGATGGGCAGCTCGCGCGAGAACCTGGTCCTGTTCTGCATCGAGGATTTCATTCAGACGCTGGGGGCCCTGGAATTTGCCGAAATGCGCGGAGATCGTGCCGCGCGCAGCCGGTCGCTGACTCGCGCGATCACGGCGCTGACCGCGCTCGAGCTGGGTATCGATCGCAACGCTGCGATGGCCGATAGCCTGCTGCATTTCTACGGCGCGGCCAAATTCCTGTTGCTCGATTCGATCCGCACGGTCGATCTGCAGCGCATCGCCGAACTCAAGCAGGATTTCCGCGATATCGCCACTGCGTTCGCGGCTTGAACGCGGGCCGAGAGACCTCTCGTCCCAGCCGATTGCGGCCCTGCAGTCGAGCTTTTGCTTGAAAATTCATCAAAAAAAGGAAATTGAGCCTCGTGCGCTGCGTGGCGCAAAGGCGCGTTCGCATGCCAACTGCGCTGCCGGACGGCAGGCGAAGGAGGGGAGGCGAGCATGCTCAAGATATTCGTCATCGATGGCGATTCCGCCCGGCGCACGCAGATCGGACGCGCTCTGGCCGAGCACGATGCCCATGCCGAACCGTTCGAGTCGCTTGCGGAATTCGAAGCCTATACGCCCGATGACGGGCTCATCCTCGTCCATGACCGGGACAATTCGGTCCCGATGGTGATGGAGCATGTCGATCGCACCTCCTGCCTTCCGGCCATCGCGTATTCGGAGCGGCCCGGTCGGCTGAAAATAGTGCGGGCGATGCAGGCGGGGGCCGCGTCCTATCTTTCGCTCCCTCTGGCGGCGGAAGACGTGCTCAGCGAATATCGTGCAATCGCTCCGGATTTGCCCGCCAGGATCGAAAAGCGCCGGCGCGCCGCGCTGGCGCGCGCGCAGATCGAGCGGTTGAGCCGGCGCGAACACGAAATCCTTGCCTGCATGCTCGATCACGGCACCAGCAAAGCGATCGCGCGCCACCTCGATATCAGTCCTCGCACGGTGGAGGCGCATCGCGCCAATCTCATGGCGCGATGCGCCTCCA
>Ga0208813_1000789_pt1 | contig 20517 bp, 14 predicted proteins | sample MalvireepMed_904_FD_184250 | JGI IMG/M metagenome (GOLD analysis project Ga0208813, IMG submission 184250) | Marine viral communities from the Global Malaspina Expedition - Malaspina viral metaG DeepMed_904 (SPAdes) (version 2) | ecosystem: Environmental > Aquatic > Marine > Oceanic | place... | reverse complement strand
GCTGCACAAGCATTAACAGCTACTACAGTAACAGCTAGTGGTATTGTAAAAACGGACGACACTACTGAAGCAACTACTACAACTGATGGCTCACTACAAACTGATGGTGGATTATCTGTAGCAAAAGATGCAGTATTTGGTGATGACGTTAAATTATTAAGTGATTCCGCTGTATTAAGTTTTGGTGCAGATTCAGACACAACTTTAACTCATACAGATGGTACAGGGTTAACTTTAAATAGTACCAACAAACTTCTTTTTAGAGATACTGGTCTATATATTAATTCATCTACAGATGGTCAATTAGATTTAGTAGCAGACACAGAAATACAAATTGCTGCAACAACAATAGATATTAATGGTGCTATTGCTATGGATGGTGCAATTACTGGTGCTACTAATATTACTTTATCAGGTGAGTTAGACTCTGCAACATTAGATGTATCTGGAAATGCAGATATTGATGGAACAACAAATTTAGACATTGTTGATATTGATGGTGCGGTACAAATAGATGGTGCAGTTACTGTTGGTGTTGATGGTACAGGGTTAGATGTAAAATTCTTTGGTGATACTTCTGGTAGCTTTTTATTATGGGATCAATCAGATGATGCACTAGAACTAACAGATTCTTCTCCAATTAAAATTGGTGATGCTGGTGATATGCAAGTATATCACGATGGAACAAATTCTTATATTACTAATAGTGAAGGAGCTTTAAAAGTTGCTACTGAAACTTCAGGTATTGCAGTTACAATTGGACACACAACTTCAGAAGTAACGGTTGCAGATAATTTAACAGTCACAGGAACTTTAACTCTTGGCTCTAACGCAGAATTAACCGAAGCAGAATTAGAATTATTAGATGGTTTAACTGCTGGTACAGCTATTGCTTCTAAAGTGGTTACAACAGATTCAAGTATAGATACAACAGGACAAAGAAATTTAACTATCTCTGGTGAATTAGATGCTGCAACTTTAGACATATCAGGCAATGCAGATATTGATGGAACTACAAATTTAGATGCAGTTGATATTGATGGTGCAGTTCAGTTAGATGCAACACTTACAATTGGTGCAGATGATCAAGGTTATGATGTAATATTTTATGGAGATGCAGCAAGTGCCAACATGACTTGGGATACTTCTGTTGATGATTTAATTTTAAATGGTGCTGCTAGAATAGTTATACCTGATGGACAATTAGTTTTAGGGAGCACAGCAGTTACATCAACTGCAGCGGAAGTAAATTTAATAGATGGGGGTACTTCAAGAGGCACAACAGCGGTTGCAAGTGGTGATGGTCTACTTGTAAATGATGGTGGTACAATGCGTATGACTAATGTTGATACTGTTTCTACATATTTTGCTTCTCATTCAGTTGGTGGCGGTAATATTGTAACAACTGGAGCATTAGATTCTGGATCTATTACTTCAGGGTTTGGTGCAATAGATAATGGTACTTCTGGAATACGAACAAATACCTTTACAGCAGAAACTTCAATTCTACCTGATGCTTCAGGAGGAGCAGATATTGGTTCAACAAGTGCTGAATGGGGTGATATTTTCATTGCTGATGATAAGGCTATTAAATTTGGTTCTGGCCAAGATGTATCAGTTGAATATGACGAAGATGGTACTGATTCTCTTCTTATTTCTGGTGGTGATGTAACAATTGTTGATGATAAGAAACTTTATTTTGGTACAGGTCAGGATGTATATTTAGAGTATGATGAAGACGGTACAGATAAACTTATTATTAAAGGTAATACTACTTTCTTAGATGGTTCTTATGATTTTGATATTGCTTCACACGATACTTCTAATGGATTAAAATTAGGCGGAACTTTAGTATCGGCAACAGCAGCAGAATTAAACTACAGTGACCTTGCAACATTAGGAACAAGTGCTGCATCAAAAGTATTATCAGCAGATTCAAATAATTTAACAAAAATAACAGGTGGTGTATATTTAGAAGAAGATACATTATCCTTCGATGCTACACAAGATTGGGATGTTAGAGCATCTCCAGTTGCACAAGTGACATTGACAGCTAATGTAACTTTTGATTTACCTTCAAATCCTACAACAGGGCAGTATATTTCTATTCTTTGTATTCAAGATGGAACAGGTTCAAGAACAATTGCATGGAATGCTGCATTCGAGTTTACAGGTGGTACTGCTCCTACAGCCACTACAACGGCAGGCAAAGGTGATTTATTTACCTTTAGATATCATAATTCACATTGGATAGAAGTTGGAAGAAACCTTAACTTAACGAGAGCTTAATATTATGTTTGCATTAGTACAAGACGGATCAATTACAAAATACTTTAGTGGTAATCAAGGAATTACACTTGGAGATATTCAATATCCAAAACAAATATTCACTTTATGGACTAAATCCGAAAGAGAAGCAATTGGAATTTATGAGGTTATTCAAGATAACACTAATAAAAAAGATGAGGAATATTATATTAATACTAACGTATCTTATTCTGTTGCTCAATATACACAAGCAGAAGTTGATGCTGACGTAAATGCAAAGGGTATTAGAATAAATAGTTTTTCAGTTGGAGATAATAAAGTTGTGGGATCTTATGGATCAGCAACTGCTAAAGCTCATGCGGATATTAAATGGACACAAGCACAAATTGATGATCCTTCACTTGTTGGTACAGCACCAGAAGGTGCTGATACTAATACTGTTAGAGTTGAAGGTTTAAAAACAATTAAAATTAGAACAGTAAAATCTCAAGCAGCTGGAATATTACGAGATACAGATTGGTATATAATTAGAAAAGCAGATGCAAATACGGCGATACCTTCTGCTATTACAACACATAGAGCAGCGGTACGAACTAAGTGTGCTGAAATGGAAACTGCAATTACTAACGCAGCAGATACACCAGCAATAGAGACTTTGTGCACTTATACAGAACAAGAGGATGGATCAGTTACTAGACCATTAGGCGAACTACCAACATTGGAGAGTTAATGGCTTTTCTTATAGGTGGAGCAAATTCAGCAGCAGATACAGGATACGATGTAGCCAACTCATGTAGGTTTGATAGTGCAAGTAGTGATACTTTAACACAAACACAATCAACAGCTACTAGTGATAAAATAGGTACATTTTCTGTTTGGATGAAAGCCTCTAGTACTGCCGCTACAAGAGCTGTTTTTAGTGGGCAAGAAGATAGTAATAATCGTATTGCTTTATACTTTTCTGATACACTTCGTATTTATGGTGCTGTAGGTGGTTCTCAAACTGTATATTTAATTACTAATCAATTATTTAGAGACTTTTCTGCTTGGTATCATGTGGTTATTGCATGGGATACAACTCAAGGAACTGCTGCAAATAGAATGAAGGTATATGTAAATGGTTCACAAATAACATCATGGTCGACAGAAACTTATCCTACTGAAGATTCAGATATATATTGGAACAAAGGTTCAAATTTAGATATTGGTGCAAGAAGAATTAGTAGTGTACAAGACTACTATGATGGGTATTTAGCAGAAACAGTATTTATAGATGGATTACAATTAGCACCAACATCATTTGGAGAATTTGACGAAGATAGTCCTATAATTTGGAAGCCAATAGATGTATCTGGTTTAACTTTTGGTAACAATGGATTCTATTTAGACTTTGAAGATAGTGGAGATTTAGGCGATGACGAAAGTGGAAACACAAATGATTTTACAGAAACTAATATTGGTGCAACTAATCAAGCTACAGATACACCGACTAATAATTTTGCAACTTTTAATTCCTTAACATCCTCTAGACAATCTGGAGGAGTTGTTGCTTATTCAGAAGGAAATGTAAATATAGTGACTTCTTATACAGATGCAAATTATTTAAGATACCCTCAAGCTTATTCAACATTAGGAGCTACTGCAGGAAAGTGGTATGCAGAATTTAAACCAACTGCAATGGGAAGTGCTGCTGTTGGAATAGCTAACACAGGAGAATTTGGTTCTGATGGAAGTACTAATCCTTATGCTGGATACGCTGCTAGTGGAGCAGTATATACAAATGGTGGTGAGTATAGAGCAAATGATGGCAGTTCAGGAGGTCAAGGTACTTATACTACAAATGATATTATAGGCGTAGCCATGGATTTAGATAATTTAAAACTTTATTGGCATAAAAACGGTACTTATATTAATTCTGGAGATCCTGAAAGCGCTGCAACAGGAACAGGTGCAAGAGCAATCGTTGCTCCAGCAACTCCAGGAGGATTTTATGTTTTTACAGCTGGTTCAGATAATACTAACGTAGCAACAATTTCAGGTAATTTTGGTAATCCATCTTATGCTAATTCATCAAGTGTTTCTGATGCAAATGGTTATGGAGATTTCGAGTATGCAGTACCATCAGGTTATCTTGCGTTATGCACAAAAAATTTAGGAAGTGATGGAGGTTAAATGGCAGCTTATACATCAATAGACGATCCAGAAGCGCATTTTAGAATTAAATTATATACCGGAAATGGAACCGATGATACTGGAATTGTTTTTGATACTACTGATACAACCATGCAACCAGATTTAGTCTGGATTAAAAATCGTAATTCTACCAACGAACATAACCTTGCTAACGCAGTATCTCAAGCAACTAAATATGTTCATGCTAATTTAGACCAGGGTGAAACTACTGCCGCTAATTCACTACAATCATTTGATAGTAATGGATTTACTTTAGGTACAAACGCTAATTTTAATACAAATACTAATACTTACGTAGCTTGGTGCTGGAAGGCAAATAATTCAAGTGGTGCATCTAATACTGATGGTTATATAGAAACTTTAAATGCACCAAATACTACAGCAGGTTTTTCCATAACAACGTATACGGGCGATGGAGTGGTTAGAACTTTAGGACACGGTCTTGGTGGAGTGCCTGAAGTTATGATGATAAAACGTAGAGATGCAACTGCGGATTGGGCAGTTTATCATCATAAAAATACATCAGCACCAGAAACAGATGCACTAGTTTTAAATGAAACCGATGCAACAGCTGATTCTGCTGGTTATTGGAATGATGTTGCTCCTACAAGCACAGTTCTTACAATAGGCGATAATACATCAATGAATGGAAGTGCTGGTACTTATATTTTGTTGTGTTGGAGATCAATTCAGGGATATTCAAAAATGGGATACTATACTGGGGATGGAAACGCAGATGGTCCATTTATTTATATGGGATTTAAACCTGCAATGGTTATATACAAACGAACAGATAGCACAGCTAATTGGTCTATATTTGATCATAAAAGGAGTGTTTTTAACCAAATTTCTCATCAACTAAATCCTAATATAAATGATGCTGAAGGAGATTCAGATAGAGGAGATTTTGTATCTAATGGTTGGAAAATTAGAGCAACTGCTGGTTCTACCAATGCTGATGGAGGAACATACATCTACATGGCTTTTGCCGAATCACCATTTGTGAACAGTAACGGAGTACCAAATAACGCGAGATAATTATGCTACAAAAAATTAACATTCAGCCAGGATTTAATAAACAAGTCACAGCAACGGGCGGCGAGGGCCAATGGGTTGGTGGTGACTATGTTCGTTTTAGATATGGCACACCTGAAAAAATAGGAGGCTGGGCTCAATTAGGAGACAATACTCTTACGGGAAGAAACACAGCGCTGCATCATTTTGTTAATGCCAGCGGTATTAAGTACGCAGCAATTGGTACAAACAGATTTTTATATGTATATTCTGGAGGTGTCTTTTATGACATTACTCCAATTAAAGCTACAACAACATTAACCAGCGCTTTTACAACAACGAACGGTGATGCAACAGTTACAATCACTTTTGCATCTGATCATAACATTACTAAATACGATATCGTTCGTTTAGACAATTTTACTGCCATTACTGATTCTAATTTTAGTTCTGGTGATTTTGATGACACTAATTTTATGGTGGCATCCGTTCCAACTGCTACAACAATTACCGTTGAAATGGGATCGAATGAATCAGGATCAGGAGCCAGTACTTCTGGTGGAATAAGAGTTCAACATTTTTATTCAATAGGACCTGCGGTTGAAGAATCAGCTGCTGGTTGGGGACTTGGTCAATGGGGTGGTACAGTTTCTGGAGAAATTACAGATACACTAGACGGAGCATTAACTTCAGGTTCATCTAGTATTGTTTTAGATAATTCTGCAGGAATGCCTGCTTCAGGAACTGTCTTAATAGACAGTGAGCGTATTGCTTATACAACAAATACTACTGGAACAGGAACTTTATCAGGACTAACTCGAGGATCAGATAATACAACCGCAGCATCTCACTCTGATGGAGCAACGGTTACCGATGCATCTGATTATACTAAATGGGGTGCTTCGCAAACTGGAGACGTAGTCACGGCTCCTGGTCTATGGTCTTTGGACAATTTTGGAAATAAACTTATTGCAACTATATTTGATGGTGCAACTTTTGAATGGGATTCAGATGCAACTGGAGCAACTTCAACTAGAGCAACGATTGTTGCCAATGCTCCAACTGCAGCGATACAGACATTAGTATCAACTCCCGATAGACACTTAGTTTTCTTTGGTACTGAAACAACTATTGGTACAACATCAACTCAAGACGATATGTACATACGTTGGTCAGATCAAGAATCAATTAATGCTTCAACTTCGTACGCGCCTTCAGCAACCAATACTGCTGGTACACAAAGACTGGCCGACGGAACACGGATCGTGGCAGCGATTAGAGGTCGGGATGCTATTTACGTTTGGACTGATACATCTTTATTTATTATGAGATTTGTTGGTGCACCTTTCGTATTTTCATTTCAACAAGTTGGAACGAACTGTGGATTGATTGGTAAGAATGCAGCTGTTGAAGTTGACGGTTCTGCTTACTGGATGTCAGAGAATGGTTTCTTTAGATATACAGGTAGACTAGAATCATTAGCTTGTCTTGTTGAAGACTATGTTTATGATGATATTAATACAGTTCCTAGACAACATATTTATGCAGGATTAAATAATCTGTTCGGCGAAGTAACCTGGTTCTATCCAGGAAGTGGAGCTGCATCTAATAACAGATCGGTAACTTACAATTATATGGATTCAACACCAGAGCGACCTGTATGGACTACAAGCACGCTAGCAAGATCTACTTGGGCGGACTCTTCTATATTTGGTAAACCACACGGAACTGAATATGATTCGGATGCAACCAGTGATTCAACTGTTGGAAATACTGATGGTGTCACAACTTACTATGAACATGAAACAGGAGTAAATCAAATTAAAGCAGGATCCTCTTCAGCAATTGCTGCAAGTATAGAATCTGGTGATTTTGATATATCAGCGGTACAAGGCGGTGGAGCAGATTTAAGAGGAGATGGTGAATATATAATGAAAATTAGAAGAGTGCTACCAGACTTTTTACAACAAACTGGAGATGCAAGAGTTACATTAAATTTAAAAAATTATCCAACAGATTCACAGGCAAGTTCTTCACTTGGACCCTTTACATCTTCAACAACTACAGATAAGATAGATACACGTGCAAGAGCAAGAGCTATATCTTTAAAGGTTGACAATACAAGTACAGGACAACACTGGAAACTTGGAACTTTTAGATTAGATATACAACCGGATGGAAGAAGATAATGAGTATAGATAAAAGTATTAGACAATATTATTCTAGAGGACAACTCGTAAGACCTGGACCAGGAAGACCTGGTTATCAAGGTTGGAGTCCAGGTGTATCACATTCAGGCGCACCTTCAAGCGGCGGAGGCGGCGGAGGCGGAGATCGTCAAGCTGCACAAAGAGCTGCACGAGAAGCTGAACGAAGAGCTGCTGCACAACAAGCTGCTGCACAACAAGCTGCTGCACAACAAGCTGCTGCAACTATTGCAGGTCCTATTCAAGGAATAATAGATCGACCAAAACAAATTTACAAAGATCCAGATCCAGTAACAGAGACTGTACCTGGGGATGTAACGTTTGAACCTAAAAAAGAAATTAAATCTATTGGACCATCTCTACATGGAGGACCAAAATTCGATAAAAAGAAAGCTGAAATAACAAAACTGATCAGAGATCAGGCATTAGAAAAAATGGATTATATTCCAGATGATACAACACAATTAGATCTAAACAAGTTTGGTGAAGGTTATGAAACTGTTAAACCTGATCTAAGAACAGAAAAAGAAACAATAGAAGATTGGGAAAGATCGCAGGACTGGGACAAGGTAGAAGATTTATCTAAACGAGGATATAGTTCTAAAGAAATACAAGATGCAATGGAAAAGGGATTGTTAACAAAAACAGATCCACGAAGCATAAAAACAAATTTACTTAGTAGAGGTATAAGTAGTCTTAGAAATTTAATACCAAAAACAGGTTTAGAGAGAAGCCTTTTAGGTGGACTTAAGAAAAGTTTTGTACCAACAGAAGGAGGAATGCTTGATCCTAAAAGAATAGCTCTTAATTTTGCAAAAAACTATGCAATGAAAAAATTAGGACTAGGTGCTCTTAATCCTTTGTTAGGTATTGCATCTATGTTTGGAATTGATCCAATGGGATGGGCTATGAACAAATTTTCTAGGAAACCTGTGGACATGACTGCTTTTAATAAATTAGGGCTTCAGGCTGATAGAGTTCCAACGGATCCTAGTGAACGTATTGCTTCACAAGGATTAACAACCGCACAAAAAATTGCTATGGGTGACGTAGATTTAAATAAACTTATTACGGGGGATGAGTTCAGCGATATTAAAGGACATAGAGCAGAAGTCACGAGACCTCAGTACAATACATTAAAAGCCCTAGGACAAGTTGGAAATGTAGGAGGAAGTGCTGAAGAGATAAAAGGAATGGTTCCAGCAGGAACTTTTGATTCTATTCGAGACTCTGAATGGGAGCAAATTTTTAAAGGAGACAAATTTAAAGATATTAGGCAAATAACGGCCAACGGCGGACTTATAAATCTTTATAGAAACGGAGGATTCAGTGGCTAGAATCGTACAATCATTAACACAACCACTAGAGAAATATGATCAACGAATACAACAATCATTTGTTAGAGATGTTGATAGTGTTATACAAAAATTAAACACATCCTTTCAACAGGATTTAAAAGACGAGGCAGAAGCGGAAAGCTTCTTTATGGCATAGTGGCTAATACGTTCGTAAACAAAAAAGTAGATTTAACGAGTACGTCAGCTACGACTTTGTACACAGTACCATCGGCAACGACCGCTGTTATTAAATCTATACTCGTGTCTGAAGATTCAGGAAACGCGGATACTATAACGGCAACTATTACAGACACAGATGACGCTGTTTTTAGCCTTTTTAAGACTAAAGCTATATCAGCTAATGCCACATCAGAATTATTATCAGCACCTCTTGTATTACAAGAGAGCGAAGTATTAAAAGTAACCGCAGCAGCGGCAAATAGATTACATGTCGTATTGTCTGCGCTCGAAATTAAGCCTAGAGTAGTTACATCCTAGACTTGATTTACTTGTGAAAAACAAGTAATATTATAAACCCAGGTGAAATTCCTGCCTTTAACAATTAACACAAAATTATGGCTATAGATAGAACAGGAATATCATCATTACAAACAGGTGCACCAGATATTAAATATACAGGTGACGAAGGTCCTAGATCTCCAGACCAACAATTAATGGCTTCTGCTGATCCTATGTTAGTAGAAGAATATCAAAAATACGTTTTTGAAATGGAAGAACAAGGGATTCAACCAATATCATTTAGAGAATTTGTAGAACAAGTTATGGCAGAATCAAGAATGGCAGAAGGCGGAAGAGCTGGTTATCAAGATGGACAATTAGTTAGACCACCAGGAATAAGTCAGGAAGAATGGGAAATGATACTTGGAACAAAAAAACCTAGACCTTTAAGTTCTTCATCTCCATTTCTTTCTGTTCATGCTTACGGCGGAAGAGCACATCCTACATACACACAATCTAGAAAACAAAGAATGGCTAATGGTGGTGTTGCTAGTATGAGAAATCAAATAGAACGTAATCTTGGACCAGGAAGAAAACTCATAGGTAAACCAGGAGGTATAGTTGAACCTGGTATAATGAAATATGGATGGTGGGATGATGTAAAAGAGAAAGTTGCTGATTTAATTCCAAACGAAATTAAAGATCCTATTGCAAAAATTGGAGAAGGAGCTCGAAAAATTATTCCAAATGAACTAGCAGATCTTGCAGTTAAAGCTGCACCATTTGTTGCTATGATTCCTGGTCAACAGGGAACAGCAGCGGCAATGAGAGGTATTGGAAAATATGATCAAAGCGGAGATGTCGGTGATGCTCTTACACAAGCAGCATTGACTTATGGTGGTGGTAAATTATTTCAAGGCGCAACAAATCAATTAGGAACTTCTGGAGGAGGAGGAGGAGGTGATGGTATCCTTTCAACAATTGGAGATTTCGCAAAAAAAGTAGGTCAAACTATTATTCCTGGAGGTGAAAAAGGTTATGCTGATATTTATGGCTCTTTAGGCGGTATTGGAGATGTTGCAAAAAAAGTAGGTCAAACTATTATTCCTGGAGGTGAAAAAGGTTATGCTGATATTTATGGAGGCGGTGCTGGTGATTTTTTAAAAACGTTAGGTCAAACTATTATTCCTGGAGGTGAAAAAGGTTTTGGTGATTTATATGGTACACTTCTTGGACCAAGCGAAATTGGTGGTAGAGACATCGACTGGAAAACTCCTCTTGCAATAGGTTTAACAGCAGGAGCTATTCAAAAAGCAATGCCTCAATCTCAACTTCCACAAGATACATCAGGCATTAATATTGGAGACATTCGTAGTAGAGCATTAACAGGATCAGATCCAGATTTACATTTCCTTCCACCAGCATCAGCAACAACAGCTTATGCTCAAGGCGGAAGAACTGGCTTTCAACGTGGTGGTGGACCAGATTGGATTAATACACATGAACCAGGACCACTGGGTAATCCTGCAGTTGTGAAAGAGATAGAAGACATGAGAGAATTTAGAATTGCAAATCCTGATATAGAAGATGTTACAGATTACGAAGGTTATTATGACAGATTAAGAAGAAGAAAATTACAAGAAATGATGAGAAGAAGAACCGGCTATGCTACTGGAGATACAGTACAACAAGATGTTATTATGTCTTTTAGTAATTATAAATCTAGAGGAGGCAAAGAAGATTTTGATGAGTGGTTTAGTGATATTTATTTACCTGAAGCAGTACGTCAAACTACTCCTGAAGCGGTAGAAGGGCCAGAAGAAAGAATGGCATCACTTCCACCTGTCGATGATTTTGAAATTCCAAAATATTATGGAATAGATAGACCAAGTGATGTATTTAGCCCTTGGCAAGAACCTACTTACAGATCTACAGCATTCGCAGCTCAAGGCGGAAGAATTGGGTATGCTGGTGGTGCGAATTATTACGCTAATTTGTACTCAAAATATGCTCAAGACATGATAAAGGATGGTAATACACCTATGGACATTGAAGACTTTGTAGCAATGATTAAAGAACAAGAAAGAACAGGTAAAGCTCAAGGCGGAAGAATCGGAGCTCAAGAAGGTGGGCTTATGGATCTAGGTGGTATGGAAAAAGATTATAGACAAGAAGGTGGATTTGTGCCAATAGGAGGAGAGGAACGAGCAGATGACGTTCCAGCAAGATTAAGTAAAAACGAATTTGTATTTACAGCAGATGCTGTAAGAGCTGCTGGCGGAGGAGACATTGACGCTGGCGCAGAAGTTATGGAAAATGTTATGAATAATTTAGAACGAGGTGGACAAGTATCTGAAGAGTCTCAAGGACTTGAAGGAGCGAGAAACATGTTCGCTACAGCACAACGATTAGAAGGAGTAATGTAATGGGTGATATTTCAATAAAAGGTAGAAGTCCTCTTTTAAAAGGTGGACGTGTAGGTTTTAGTAGAGCAGGACCAGTAGGAAATTTACCATGGGTACGAGGAACATCTCGTCCAGGAGTTAGAAAAGCTCCAAGAGGAGCTGAACATAAAGAAGCTATTAAACAAGAACAAGGGTTAAAGATAACAAGAGGAACTCCAATACGAAAAGAATATGCTGATCTCAAAAGAGCTCATCGTACAAGACAAAGACTATCAAAAACTAAAGAAGCTAGAATACAAGAAGGAAAATCTAAAGCATTTCAAGAAAAATATATAAAGCCTTTATCTCCAGAGACGAAGGTAAAGATGTCACGATCACAATATCCTAAATCATGGAGAAGAGCAGGTAAAAACTAATGGCACTACAACAACAATTAACACAACCCTCACAACTAGTAGGACAACTAGGTCAAGATTACGCAACACAGCTTACTGGCTTAACATCTGTACCACTAGATACTTCTCAGTTTGCACCAACAGTTGCGGCACAGGATCCATTACAAACACAAGCAGCGACACTAGCTGGTCAAGGTGTTGGATCTTATGCACCTTATTTAAGTCAAGCAGCAGCTTATGGCACACAAGCTGGAACAACTATGGGTGGTGTTTCACCATACATAACAGGTGCTGCAGGATTAACGGGACCGGGAGCAGGAACAGGAGCAGGATCAATTTCTTCTTATATGTCTCCTTACCAACAACAAGTTATTGATACATCATTAGCAGAATTTGACAGACAAGCTGCGATGAGACAACAAGGAATTTCAGACAGAGCCGTCGAACTAGGTGGCTATGGAGGTGGACGAGAGGGCGTACAACTGGCGGAGTACCAAACTCAATCTGATAGAAACCGTGCGCTACTACAAGCTCAAATGCAACAACAAGGCTTTGGTCAAGCACAACAAGCAAGACAACAAGATTATTCAAATTTACTAGGTCTTGGTGGAGCACAAGCAGGTCTAGCTCAAGGACAAATGGGACTAGGACAATATCAACGAGGAATGGCGCAACTTGCTCCACAGTTAGGAATGGGAGACATTGGAATGTTATCTGGAGTAGGTGGAATGCAACAACAACAAACACAAAGAGTTCTTGATGCGCAAGCTCAGGCAAATAAAATGGCAGCGTTTGAACCTTATCAAAGACTTGGCACTTACGGTCAAGGAATACAAGGACTAGCTCCAATGATGGGTGGAACTACATCAACAATTATGCCTGATCCAACGGCATTACAAACAGCTCTTGGATGGACATCTGTAATGGGTGGACTAATGAATCCTGCCATAGGGGATGTAACATATAATTATGGTAATCAAGGTGCTAATACTGCTGGAAATATTCTTAACCAACTACCAGGTTGGGGAAATGCTAATCCAACTCATCCATACCCTGCGATATAACCATGAACAGAACTTTAAGAAGACCAATGTTTAGAATAGGCGGTACCGCTGAAGGATTAACTTCAGGGCTGGCGCCAAGGCAGGGATATCAAGGAACAAATAATGCATCTGATCAAAGAGCACAACCTATTCCTAGAACTAGAACTGGTCTACGTGATTTTTTAATCGACTTTGGTTTAGATCTTGCATCAAGACCACCATCAGGAAGCATTTTTTCAACAGCTGCAGCAGCAGCTAAAGAACCTTTTGCCAGATTCCAAGCTCAAAAAGCAGCTGGAGAAGAAAGAGACTGGAAAAGAGCTTGGGAACAAGAAGGAAGAGACATAGAACAAAAACGATTTGAAAAAGAGATGGGCTTGAAAAGAGAGGAAATTGATCTTACAGAGAGATTACATGAAGGGGAAATGGGTTTTAAAGAGAAAAAACTAACTTATGAACAAGTAAGAGACGAAGCAGATCGTAAACTTCAAAAACATTTAGGAGAGATAGAAGCTAAAGGTAAACAGCAATGGCTTGTAGAGGAACTTGACAAATACTGGAACGCAAAAATTGCAGCAGCGCCTCCTGAAGAACGTGCGAACCTTCAAGCACAAAAAGAAGCAGACAAATATAAAGTTTACGAAGGCTATGATGTTTCTGATAAAATGGCAATTTTAAGAAATACTGCTGCGTTTGAAGAAGCTTCTGATCTTGCTAGACAAGAACTTGACGCTACAATTAATCCAGACACAGAGCTACCTTGGACAAGAGGTGATAAAGGTTATTCGGAAAAAGTTATAGAACTAACTAACAGATATTTAAGACAACTTGCTGACTTTCTTGAGGAAGAAAAGAAAGCAACAGGTGGTAGAGTTGGTTATCAAAACGCAGGAGCCGTGATGCCTGGACAACCAATGCAAGCACAAGCACAACCAATGCAAGCTTCAATGCCTATGAACCAAGCAGCAGGGCCCACGGACCAGGAAACAAATCAAATCAATATTTCTTATGAACAATTAAGAGAAAGATTACCCCAGGAAATTAGTAATGAGATAGTTTTATTACTTTCTGAAAGTTACGAAGCGTTCGCTGACTTTGCAGAAATTCAAACTCAAGCGGATGTAAACGAATTCAACACTAAATATAACGTTCAACTATTCTTGCCTAAACAAGCGGGGGCGTAATGGGCGAAAGACCATACTCGTATTACGATTCGCTACCTAATAAGTTTGACGATAAAGATGTCGTTGATCAAATTAGATTTCAAGTAAGTCGAAATAATATTAAAGAACCCAAACATAAAGCAAAGAAAAAAGTTTTCAATCCAATGTCCATATTGCTTATGGATCCTATTTTAGGAACTCATGCATGGATAAGAAAAGCAAAATATAATAAAAAAATTAAAGAAGGTAGATTAGATGATGTTACAGAATTTGAAAAACTAGAATTTGAAAGTAAAGTAGATCCTAAACTAGGACTTTTTGAAAAATTAAATCCCAGAAATTTAATACGAAGAGATACAAAGAAAGAAATCGATGTTTTAGGGGACATTCAAACGGGTGCAGTTACCGGTCTTCCATTAGGTGTTAAATCATTAGCAGAAATATTAACTATCGGTGCAGATTACAAATTTGATACTAATTTTACAGAAAGGTTGGATGGTTTAACTAGAAAGTTTTTAGATTATTCAGGTGAACCAGAAACTTTAGCTGGGGAAATTACTCAACTAGGTGCGCAGTTTATGGTACCACTGAAGATAGTAGATAAAATAATAGGAAACGTACCAAAAGCTATCAAGTGGTTCAAAGGCAGAACCTTGTTTATGCAAAATGCCAAACTTGCAAACAAGCATAGATTTATTCAATCAGGCGCAAGTCTTGCTCAAAGAATGGGAACTAGTGCTTTGTCATTAGGAGCAACAGACTTTTTAATATCAGGTGGTGAAAGAAAATTAGACCCTATCTTTTTTGAACGAACTAAAGAAGAAGGAAAAACAGGAAAAGAATTAGCAGCAGCTAGGTTAGCAAACAAAATTAAATATGGAAAAGAAGGATTAATAATAGGAGCTGGTTTTCCATTAATAGGACCAATATTTGGTGGAGCAGTTAGAACTTTAGGTTATGGTGTCGGTGTAACTTATGACGTACTTGGACGAGTTGTTAATCCTTTCGTGAAAGCAGCAACATGGACCATGGCAAAGGATCCTTTAGTACTTCCAGCTATCATTAAAGGCTTTAGAGCCAATGCGGATGTAGTCTTTAATCAATTTGGAACACGACTTGCTTTAACAGGTCTAGGTAGAACTAAACAATGGACTCAACAACTTCCTCCTTATAAAGAATGGCAAAGATTTACTGTTGATAATATTGATCCAGTAAAATCAGGTTTAAAAAAAATAGACAATGCAATATCCTGGATTAGATCAGCTGGTAAAAATATGGCAGAAGCAGCCTTTCTTAAAGGTTCTGCGAGTAGAGAGATTAGAGCTTCAGGAAAAAGAATTCAAGATTTATTAAAAAGTATCGAACTAAAATCATATGATTTAGCTAAACAATCTGAGGGCCTATATAACCTTAAGAATACTTCTCCTTCTTTAATGAATAAAATTGCCGATGACATTTTAGAAGTATTAGATGGTAAAAGAAAACTAAGTACTCTTCCTGAAGTAATGCAAAATACCGTCAAACTTTTAAAAGAAGACATTGTTAAAATAAATAAAATATATAATAAATATGTGCCTAAAGACGAAAGTTTTGCTCATGCATTAAATGGTGGAACAAAAAGTTATGTTAAAAAATCTTTTGCATTTTTAAATAATCCAGGAAGAGCGATGCCTTCTTCAGATCCTATTTTTATTAAAGCCGCTAAGTTTGCAGAGAATCTTATTAGAAGTGATAGAAATTTAATTGATGAAGCGGTGAAAGCTGCTGGTAAAGGTGTTCCTAGATCACAAGCTATTAAAGATTATTCTAATCTAATGATAAGACAAATTTTAAACATGGGTAAAGTAGATAATAAAAACCCATTTGAAATACTTAGAAAGGTTGGAGAAAGATTAAACCTAGAAGGTTTTTTAAAAGAAGGTGAAGAACTACCAGCAGTTATTAATAAAGTATTGGGTCGAGGAGAAGTTAAAGGTATGGAAGGTCTTAAAAATAATATCTTGTTTACCACAACAAGCATGATGGGTGCTGTTGCTAATAAACAAATGTATGACTCCCTTGCAAGAGTAATGTTACAACAAGGACGGGTATTTAGAACTGCAGCTGAAGCACGGGCTGCTACAGGCTCAATGGAAGTAGTTCAAATAGGAAGAATTGATGGGTTGTCTGGTTTAAGAACTGAGTTAAGTAAATTATATACTGATGCTGAAACAGCTAAAGTATTAACAACTAACAGAGGACCACTTGATGCTTTAACAGAAATTCCATTGTATACTACTTTCCTTCAGTTTAAAGCAGGAGTTCAATGGGGTAAAACAGTTGGTTCACCTGCAACAGGTTCAAGAAACTTTGTAACTGCAGCAGACTTTGCATTACTAAGAGGATTGATTGGAGGCAGGTCTTCAGTAACCAATGCAGTTAAAATGCAAGTAGATGATATTTATAATTCTGGAAAATTAGCTGGGTCCGCTGAAGAAAAATTATTAGCTAACATAGAAGAAGGAATTAGATTCGGTGCGCTAGATGAAAACATAGTAGTAACTGAACTGAGAGAATTGCTTGCTGCTACTCAAAAAGGAAAAGTAATTAACTCGTTCGATAGTATGATTAAAGCGGCTGGCGATGCACGGATCGTGGAATTGATGGGTAAACTATATGCGGGTGGTGACCATGTATGGAAATGGTATGGTTACAACTGGTATAATTCTTTTTTAAAAGACTATGCAAAAAATGATATGAAAAAAATGCAAACTTGGTTTAAAAATATAGCTGGTAGAGAATTAGATCTATTAAATACTGATGGTAGTAAAAAAACTTTAGAACAAGCTATCAAAGAAGCTTCTGCATATTATGTAAGAAACACTATGCCTACCTATAGTAAAGTACCCGCGGCTATTAAAGGTGTGAGAAACTTACCACTTGGAAACTTCGTAGCCTTTCCAGCAGAAACTTTAAGAGGTTCATTTAATGTATTAAATATATCTACTAAAGAAATTTTATCAGGAGATCCAATCCTAAGAGAGATGGGATACAGAGGTTTAATAGGTTTGTTCACTACACAAGGTGCTAAAGGTTTAGCAATTATGAAACTGTATGGAGCTATAACAGGCTTAACTCAAGATATTATGAAAGAGTATCAACAAAACTTGGCTCCAGGATATCAAAGAAACTCTCAGCTATTGGCTATTACTAAAGCTGTAAAAGGTAAATTTAAAATGGTGGATCTTTCTACTGTCCTTCCATATGATTACGTAAGAAGACCCTGGGAAGCATTAAACAATGCTATTCAACAAAAAAGATTAAATAATCAAGACGTAGGTAATTTTCTATGGAAATTATTTACAGATGAAGGAGGACCTATAAGAGAATTCTTTGATCCTTATATTACTACACCAATTGGTTTGGAAGCTATTCAAGATTCAATTAGGGGATATACTAAAACTGGAAAGAAAATTTTCAGTGAATTAGATGACGATGAAACTAAAAATTCTAAACGATGGGAACATTTATACAAGGCACTGGAACCAGGGGCTGTTACAACTCTAAGACAATTATATTCTGCATACACAGGCACACCTTATAAAGGAAGAGTATACGATGAACAAGATGTATTAATGGGTTTAGCGACTGGAATTAAACCATACGATGTAGATGTAAATAAAACTATAGACTTTTTAATTAGTGATTATACTAAAATTAGATCGAAAGCTTTTGATGCAAGTGTTATGTATAAAACAGAGACAAACAATGAAAATAATGAAATTGAAAATGACTTTATTAGAATACAAAGAAATGCTTGGAGGGAACAAAGAAGAATTTATCAAGCTTTTAAGACAGCTCAAAAATTTGGTGTAGATTATTACACTATTAAAAAAGAACTAAGAGCAAGAGGTGTATCATTAAGAGATGTTAGAGGAATTTTAAGTGGTGATTTTGATTCTCTTCCTTTTAGTGAAACGAGATTTAAAAATAAACTTAAAGAGCTGGAAGAAATGAACAAGGAGTTTAATAAAGATAAGAAAAGAAAAAGAAGACTTAATAGATATTCTTTTTATCCTAAGTATGAATTAAAAAATATTTTAAGAAACTTAAAATATCAAAGATTAGATGAAGACTTTTTCTATGATAAAATTAAAGCACCTACAATACCAGTTAATATTCAAACAAGTATGGTTCCTAACAAAATACCTATGGCGAGAAGTACTAATATTCAAACACCACCATTACCTGGTACACCAATGCCTGATCAAAAATTGGTAGCAAGTGCGCCACAAATTAATCAACAAACAGGGTTGACACGGACAGAGTCTGCCCTATTATCACCCAGCGAACAAGTTATCGCACGGAGAACCTAATGGCTAAACAAAACGCTTTACAAAAAATTGAATCACACGAAAAGCTGTGTCGAATTATGCAGAAATTAACCCACAAAAAAATTCATCAAATAGAAGAGCGAGTAAAAAGACTTGAGAAAATATTACTTACCTGCACAGGAGCATTGATTGCTGGCATGGCTTTTTTAATATATACTTTAATCAATCACCTAGCTTCATAAAATTATGCAACTATCAAAACACTTTACTCTTGAAGAGATGACTCGCTCAATGGTGGCGGCCCGTAGAGGAATAGACAATACACCAGGTGCAGGGGAAATTAAAAATTTAGAAAACGTATGCTATGAAATACTAGAACCCGTTCGTGCACACTTTGATAAACCCATCATGATATCCTCGGGCTACCGCAGCGAGGCGCTTTGTGAAGCAATCGGCAGCAAAAAAACGTCGCAGCATGCTAAGGGTCAGGCGTGTGATTTTGAAATCAATGGTATTCCAAATATAAAAGTCGCTTATTGGCTAACTAATAACGTAGATTTTGATCAATGTATTCTCGAGTTCTACAAACCAGACGATGGACAAGCGGGCTGGATCCACGTGTCATACAATGAAAAGGGTGCTAACAGAAAACAAATTCTGACATTTGATGGCAAACGGTACGAGAACGGACTTCCAGAAATGAAATGGCAGGGTGGAAAAGTAGTAGAATAGAAAATTCTAGCGCGCTACGCGTATAGTCCTACTAAATCCATGACTTAAGTTCTTCTCCCAATACTTGAGAAGCAATATTAATCTTCGTACGTAGAGCTTTTACAATTTTTTCGTCAACCGTGTCTTCTGCTATAATATCCACATAAGTAACGTTCTTTTTTTGACCGATTCGGTGTGCTCTATCTTCTGACTGTAAGCGCTTCTCTAGGTCATATCCGTTAGAATAGTAAATAACGGTGTTTGCGGCCGTCAGAGTGATGCCATAACCGCCCGTAGACGGCGTTCCAACAAGAAACCGGCACTTAGGGTCATCCTGAAATTTCTTGATATTAGGTTGTCTTTCATCTTGAGGTGTTAACCCATAATAGTCGACCACGGACCCCGGACCATATTTCTCAACTATAACTCTAATAATTTCCCTTATATCATATTGATAATGAGCCCAAATAATGGCTTTACCTTCTAACTCATCAAGCGCATTGATTAATTCATTTAATCTGTTATTGGCAATAGGTTGAGTAGAACCATCATCAGCTGTAAAATGGCCACATGTAATTTGATGCAATCTCATCAATTGAGTAAGAACAGTCATGGTTGTTGCCTGCTTACCATTTAAGTGTGCAAGAGCAGTTTCTTTCATTTGAGTGTAGATTTTTCTTTGATCAGGTGTTAAAGTAATTTGTCTTTTAGTCCAGTTTTTAGGTGGTAAATCTAAACAATCTTCTTTTAATACTCTATAAGAAAAATTTTTTAATATTTCTGATAATTCCCCTAAATTTTTAAATTTATCAACAACTTGTATAGATCGTCCGCTAATATGTATGGTTTTCATTTCAGCATATCTATTTCTGAATGAGTAATATGAAGCAAAGTTCAATAACCACGGGCTCAAAAATTCACATTGACTATATAAATCTAAAGGATTTTTAGTAACAGGAGATCCTGTCATTATTCTTCTATATTTAGAAGTATCAGCTAATTTAAGTAT